>OFGR01000178.1_pt1 | contig 65864 bp, 58 predicted proteins | sample 1521811 | NCBI WGS metagenome assembly OFGR01 (sample SAMEA3504098, study PRJEB24116) | mouse gut metagenome | biome: mouse gut; feature: mouse-associated habitat; material: faeces | place: Denmark | collected 2011 | reverse complement strand
AATAAGTTCCTCGCCCTGCGGAAAAGCGAGGTCGCCAAAGTCGCGCCGGACAGGGCTGGTATCCCCGGCGTTCCGGCAGATTAGTGAGGAGGTGAAGGTCAGTATGGAATTTGGCCGGGGAACAAAGGCAAAATGTAATTATGAGGTAATGAACTGCTCGGACTTATTACAAGGGAGCGGATGCGGCTCTGAACGACTGAGGGGCTGCCATTAAAATAATTGATGACAATGGAGAATTTGAAAAATGAATGTAAATGGAATAGGAGCAGCAGGATACGGCTCTGAAAGCAGCAGTCGCTAAAGCTGTGAAAAATGCGGAGCAGAGAAGCGCGGGTTCATGGAGCTTTTCGGAAAAGACGGATTGGGTGAAAATTGTAAATGCATTCCTGTTTTGCAAGCTCCACCTGCTCCATTGCATAGGCCACATAACCGTCCGTGCATGAAGTGTTTATGTTTGATTCCCTTTTATCGTTTGTGCTTTATGTAATCAATCTGAATGGTCTAATTCTCCAAAAATCCCAAGAACTTCTCCCACTCCATGTAGCCCTTCCAATCCCCATATTGTACTCGGACTGCATGAATGTCCGGACTCTGTCGTCCTGATCGAGTAGCGGCTGGACTATTCCGCCTATGTGCCGGAGGGCTGCGGCACCGGTACCCGTTATGGAACTCTCCGTAAGCGGCTGCGTGCTCCGTGTTCCAAACGGGACAGATCCACAACTGTTCCGGCAGGCAGTCTGCCTGCTGAAGAGAGAATTGTTCGGAGGTTTTCCGTGCATACCAGTTAAGCATCAAAGAGGATGACCGTTTAAAAGGGACATGGTCATTGCAGCAGTATGAAAAGCAATATACAGCAGCACTTGCATCAGCGGTAAGAGCGGCTAATCCGAACTGGAAAAACGGAGACCCATTTGATGAAAGTATTTTAGACAGCGTTACAAGGGAATCCGTGGAAGGCACACTTATGAAAAGCGGACAGCAGCGGGAACATGGATTACGGTGTAGCGAAAGGCAGGTATCTTGGGCATGGGAGCAATCTCGTCCAGACCACAAATGCGCTTGACATGATGCGGACGATGGATAAAGACGCATATGCCGAGTACCAAAAGATGGGGGAAAAGATGACGGCGGGCTTAGTTCACTGAAATACCTTACAAACTGGTATGTGGGTGCGGTAAAGAAGAATCCCTCAATGGCAGATTGGTGAATCGGGGAGCAGCGAGAGGAGGTGAAGGCCGGTATGGAATTTGACAGGGGAACATAGATAAAATGTCTTTGCATGAAGCAATAAACTGCTCGGACTTATATCAAGAGAGCAGGGGCGGCTCTGACCGGCAGAGGAGCTGCAATATAAAAAATAACGGAGGATGAAAGGAAATGAATGTTAATGGAATAGGAGCAGCAGGATACCTGGCAGCAGGGTATGGGACAAGAAGGGCAAGAAGGAATTATGCTGACCAGATGTGTAATATGGTTCCGGCAGCACAGTCATCCGGCGGAACATTTGAATTACATATTTCAAATGATAAGGATGGAAAGGCAATCAGCTCAATGTGTGGGGCGGATTATTCCCTTACGGTCTACCAGCCGAAAGACTTTGACCCTGCAAACCCGGTATATAAAGTGAAGGTATGGGATAAAGACGGAAATGTGACAGAACGCATGGTGGATGTTTCGAAAGTTGATACAACGGGCAGTGACTATATTGATATGTTTGCATATTCCAGCCATTTATCGGCAAGCGGGGAATGTCCGGGCGCACAGTCTGCTTTTATCAGGGCAGCGGCAAATCAGCATGGCGCTGACAATAGGACATATGATGACCTGTTCGGGATGAATGACTGGATCAGCGTTTTAAAGGATGCTATGCAGACACAGTATGATGCCGGGAATCTGAAGGGCTATCTGGACTATAAGCAGTTTTGGGATTTTCTGGATAAGTAGGATTGCCAATAAAGCACAAACGATAAAAGGGGACTGGCAGAGGCAGGCTGGTTCCCTTGTTCCATATCAGTGCGGGGAGGCGGTGGCAGATAGAAGTGATCAGATGCCCCAACCCCGAATGCAGGCGGCGCATTTTGGACGATGAGGGGACGGAGACGGAGTGGACTGTCCTGGAGATCAAATGCCCAGCGCTGCGGAAAACTGGTAAGGCTGTACTGCGGGCCGGACGGGATTGAAGTGGGTATATATGGAAGGAAAAAACGGCGGAGGTGATTCTGCTGTTTTTTATGCATAAATGATTAAGGCAGCGCTGGTTTTCCGTCCAGCAAGGGTTTGCTTTCCAGGGGAAGAGGTGCTGATTGTTTAACCGTACCGTTCTTTCATTGGCGGGATTTTCCTCTGCCGGGTTAGCGCTGATTGGCGTAGCGTGGCTGTCAGCCTGGCTACGCCCCATTTGTTACAATAAGCCGGCTCGCCCCGCGTGACGGCGTTTGTTGCTCCCTACAGCAGGTAATTGTTTTCCCGGTTTGCGGGCTGAAAACCCACTAATTTGTATGTTGCATAGCCTCCTATGACCAGCGGTTCCGACCGGCAGATCTCTTCCGCTTCTTCCCGGCTTTCTGTTTTTAGGATGTACATTCCTGCCATTCCGGGATAGCCTTTAAATACACCGCAGATTTCCAGTTTCCCTTCATCGTCCAGCTTTCTGATATTTTCAACGTGTTCCATAACTACCTGTTTTGTCATTTTATTATAGGTCTTACTTTTCTCGATCATCATCATATACATCAGTTTTTCCATTGGTTTCTCCTTTCCATTCTATGGCTCTGCGCCCGGGGCGGCTAAGTGCGCTGTGCTTTCAACGTGTTACATGGCCATATGCATTTCCTCCTTTCCCGCACATGGGTTGGTAAATGGTTTTGTTTTTGTGCCATATTGCAGTGGCAGGCAATTTACTATACAATATAAATAGTTTATCATAGAATGGTGACAAGGGCTGTCACTATTTTGAAAGGAGTCTAAAATGTCAAAAGCAGAGCGGCTTATTGAAATGATGATTACAATAAATGCCAAAAAAGATTTTACAGTGGGCGAATTAGCCAATGAGTTTTCTGTATCAAAAAGAACGGTCCTGCGTGATCTACAGGAATTAGAACAAGCCGGCTTCCCACTTTACTCCGAAGTTGGGGCGGCAGGCGGGTATCATATTTTGAAAGAACGTATTTTGCCGCCTGTGGCCTTTTCAGAAAATGAAGCAAAAGCGGTATTTTTTGCCTGCCAGGCCCTGCAATATTACCGGGATCTGCCTTTTGGGCAGGAAACCATATCAGTCTTGAAAAAATTTCTCAATTGTCTGCCATTAGATGTACAAAATAGTATCACGCAGATGCAAAACAAGGTAGTATTTTGGATCCCGGACCGGCATTGTGATTCCCCACTGCTGAAGGAAATGTTTCAAATTGCCATAAACCGCCATGCAGCAACGATACGGTATTCGTCAACCTGTTCTGAAAGTACACGCACGGTCATACCCATCGGCTTATATGCTATGAATGGGCTTTGGTATTGCCCTGCCTACTGTACAGCAGCAAATCAGGTCAGGGTATTCCGGGTTGACCGTATCAAAGAGATCATAGAGGAAAAGCCCTGTCCCAAAGGGAAGTACCCTATTCCGGCTTCCATCCAGGAATATCTTGAAAAAACAGAGGCCCCAAATGACCATCACTTGAAGGTCCGGCTAACGGACATAGGCGCCAAACGCTGTGAAAGCGAATGTTTACTTGCAAGGGGGCTGAAAAGATTTCCAATGGGCGGCGGGATGATTGATATGGAGATAGACCATGCTGCTTTAGAATGGGCCGCCGATTACCTATTGCCCTTTGGGAACAATGCCACTGTATTAGAACCAGTGGAACTCATAGAACTGATGCGGCAAAAAATATACGAATTACATCAGCATTATTGCAAATAGATTATCTTCAACGTCTCATCGTATAAGAGGTTTAACCCATGCAGTATGTGTATGAAAGCGTTTTATTGTCTGTCCATTGGCCAGAGGGAATGGGCAAGGCAGAGGATGAGTGCAAAGGGGGAAATATGGCACAAAAAAAGAAGAAAACAGTCCTTGGGGTTATCATAGGTATAGGAATAGCCTTGCTGGCTATTTTAACCCTATTACTTGTATTATTTGGAAATGAATTGCGTTCCCTAATGTCATTGGAAAAGATTGATGATTACGGAATGTATCAAATGACCTATTATGGCGATTATGGCTTTGATGAATTTCTGGAAATTGGTGCTGATAATGATGCGGACATTGAAGCATTTGTTACAAAGAGGTTGTTGAAAGGGCTGCCAATAAATTTGGGTGTTACAGGAGATGGCTGCACAGCTTTTGTTGTAAAAAATGAAGATGGCCACATTTTATTTGGGAGAAATTTTGATTTTGTATATGCTCCGTCCCTACAACTCTATACGGCACCTAATAATGGCTATGCTTCGGTTTCCACTGTCAATCTTGCCTTTGCAGGATATTCCAAGGATCATTTGCCCGATGGCCCGCTGTTTAATTGTTTCCTGGCTTTAGCTGCGCCATTTCTTCCCTTTGACGGGATGAACGAGAAAGGCCTTGCCATTGCCTTGCTTGCAGTGCCAGAGGCGGAAGCACCATATCATCCAGATAAAATCACATTAAATACCACCACTGTAATTCGACTTGTACTTGATAAGGCGGCTACCGTGGAAGAAGCCATTGAATTGTTAAAACAGTACAATATCTATTTTTCCGGGGGGATTAAGTGCCATTATTTGATTGCTGATGCAAGTGGGCATTCTGTGATTGTGGAATATGTAAACCAGGAGCTTTGTGTCGTTGAAGCCGGGGCAGAATATCAAATTGCTTCTAATTTTATTGCCTATGGCGGATTAAATATTGGAGAAGGCTTTACAGAATTTGAGCGCTATGACAGAGTGCAAAACGCGATAGAAGCGAATAATGGCATACTTGAAACAGGCCAGTCAATTCAATTATTGGCGGATGTTGGCGTTTTTAGCGGCGATACCGATAAACTGCAATGGAGCGTTCTTTATAATCTTACATCTGGCAACGGGGAGATTTTTGCAAACCGGAAAACGGATCATATCATAGGGTTTCATCTGGCCCTGGATAATTGATATTGGTGTAAATCTCTTGCCTGCCGGGGAAATAGCATTCCTACATAGAGCTGAAAATGATTGTTTATCTTTGGGTAGTGCATAAGTTTAACCTGTTGGGAAGCGAAAACAAGTGGATTATCCCTCTTAATTGTGCTAAGATAAGGGCAAAGGAAGCATGCAGGGGAACTGGACGTATCCCTGGAGATAACCCAAGGATACCTGGGAAATTTGGGAAACAGGCCGTAAATTGGCAGGAGAGGGATGGCGATGGGAGGAGAAAACGGATGAGGCTGAAAAATATACTTATAGTAGTGAAAAATATAGAGAAGTCCAGGCAGTTTTACCAGGATCTGTTTGGGCTTTCGCCTGTTGTAGACCATGGCGGGAATATGATCCTGACAGAGGGGCTTGTCCTCCAGGAAGAAGGGATATGGAAGAGCTTCATTGGAAAAGAGATTATCCCCCAGGGCAATTCCTGCGAATTATATTTTGAGGAACGTGACATTGAGGGGTTTGTGAAAAAGCTGGAGGAGATGTATCCCACAGTTACCTATGTGAATAAGCTGATGGAACATAGCTGGGGGCAGAAGGTAGTCCGCTTTTACGACCCGGACGGCAACCTGATTGAGGTTGGGACGCCTTTTATCATATCGTAGCACCCGTATCTGGGTATCACCTCCCTTTCTGTTTGCAAAAATCATCCCTCTTTTACATAGGATGTTAAAAAAGGGAATTATGCCTTATGGATGAAACTTACACAAAAGCCGCACTAACTGCCGAAAGCTTTATGCGTTCCCTGGCGGAGCAGCTTGCCCACCAGATGGGCGGGAAGGTGGAAGCGCTCCAATATTTCAGGGAACCGGAAGAAAAGGCGGCAAAGGAGCCTACTTAGATTCCACAGCAGGGAATTTTGGCAATTGGTAGTAGTGTTTTCCGGCAGCATACAGTTGTGCATGACGGGACACCGGATGATTATTCCGCCCCCAATTACTATGTCAGGTACAGGGATTATATAAAAAATGTAGTGTCCTCGGAAATCTATGCCACCTGGCCGGAAAGCGCCATTTATGCCAATACCCTGGCAATCATGTCCTTTACGCTGAACAGAGTATACACAGAATGGTAGGGGGAGCGGCGCTCATTTAGGGGATTCTTACCCTGTAAAAACCTTGCCGCGCCCGGCACCTGCCAGGAGAAAAGAACAAATGTTTAGGAAACTGCCGCAGAAATTAAATATATCGGTTGCCTTTCAAAATGTTTGCGGTTATAATAGCCTTGTAAAGAAACTAAAGTAAACGCTGCTTTGGACAGGGTAAGGGACAGGGCAACGGCCATAGGGAGCCTATGCTGCTTCCTGCAGATACAGCAGCAAAATACGGAACGATTTGGAGGAAATATGGGCAGAATTAAGAAAAAAGCGATACTCATCCTGGCGGCTGCAGCCGTGGTTTTCGGAGCAGGCGCGGCCATGGGCAGGGAAAACCTGCTTTGCGCAGAGGCGGCCCAGCGCCCGGTGTCTATCACATCCTGTCTGATTTCTGAGACAGATGTGGTCTGTGAACTGGAGGCATCCAGTATCCCCACAAATGACGACGATATGTTTTATATCTTTGCCGATGAGGTTTACGAGGACGGCACAGACGGCAGGGTGGTGGCAACAGTAGATGCGGAGAAGTCCGTTTCTGTAAGCTTTCCGCTGGATTATGACTCGGAAGACTCTAATTTAAGCCGCAAATTCCTGGTGGCAGTAAAGCGGGGCGGAAAGATGTACCAGGTCAGCGACGAGCATTACATTACCAACCCGGAGGCAATTGCCAAATATTCCTCCCCCCGGATGGAGGTGGGGATCAAAGGGCTTTTGCCGGATGTGGAGAAGCTCCAGAACGGGGATTTGGAAGAGCTTGGCATCCAGCAGGTGGTCTACAATATGAGCGTGGATGAAATTTGTTCGGATGAATCGGTTTCTGATGCCATTTCTTTTAATTATAACGGAAAGAATTATTATTTTGACAATACGGTGATTTCCAATTATGATGCCTTTATAAAGGCAATGAATGCCCAGGGGATCCAGCTTACCATTGTCCTTTTAAACGATGGGTCCGGGCTTTATTCCCAGGACTTGGTCCATCCCATGGCAAAGAATGCGGACAACGGTGAAATTGAGGAGGAAGCGCCGGGATATGCGCTGAATGTGGCGGAGGAAGCAGGGACCAGCCACTTAAAGGCAATCGGGGCGTTTTTGGGCTGGCGGTATTCCGGCCAGCTTGACTGCGGCCAAGTGGATAACTGGATTCTGGGCAATGAGGTAAACGCCCGTACTTCCTGGTGGTACAGCAGCTCCAATTCCCTGGATTTTAATGTAGGGGCTTATGTGAAGGCATTCCGCATTATTTATAATGAGATTAAAAGCATGAATGCCAATGCCATGGTCTATAATTCGATTGACCAGGAGTGGAACCGGAAATCCAACCCGGGAAGCTTTCTTGCAAGGGATTACCTGGACCTGTTTAACTACTATATGATCCGGGAGGGGAACATTGACTGGGGGCTTTCCTACCACCCTTATAACTCGCCATTGTATGACCCTTATGCCTGGAACGGGCCGGCGGTGTGGGTGAAGGATAACCTTTCAACCCCTTATATCACCATGCAGAATATTGACCTTTTGATTGAGTATATGAAGCGTGACCAGTTTTTAAATCCCGCAGGGGAGGTGCGGAGCATTTCCCTGGCTGAGATTGGTTACACTTCCAGCTTTGGGGATGAGAAACAGGAGGCTTCCGTTGCCTACGGGTATTTAAAGGCGGCGTCTATTCCGGAAATTGATTCTTTCGTGCTGTTCCGGCAGACCGATGATGCCCATGAGATGAAGAGCCATCTTGCCCTGGGGCTTTATGGCCTGGATGGAAACCGGAAACCGGCTTTTGATATTTACAAAAATCTGGGGACGGAGAATGAACAGGAAGCCAAGGACCGGGCATCCGAAATTATCGGGATGGATATTGACGAGATGATTAATGAGAATATTGTATGGACGAGAAGCGGTGACGGCGTTGTGAAATAATTGTTTGAAAGTGAGTATGAACGGAACGGTATAGCCAGTGGCTATGCCGTTTCTGCTTACAATAAGCCGGCCCGCGCAGCGCGACGGCGTTTGTTACAATAAGCCGGGCTCGCGCAGCGCGACGGTGTTTGTTACAATAAGCCGGGCCCGTGGGGCGCTTGGTTGCCGGTTGGCTGGAAGGGGTGATGTGGCAGTGAAAGGAAGATTATTATACTCAAAAGTATATTTGACGCTGGCTGTGCTGGCTGTTTTTTGCGCAGGCTGCGGTGTTAGGGAGATGGAAGTGGGGAACAAGGGAAAACAGGGGGAACCCCTGCCTGCGGAGTCCCCTGCAATCTCCCATGGGCGGAAAGAAAAGGATAAGGAACAGGAGGATTATTATCAGGACTATCAGGAAAAGGGCGGGAAGGTTGCCCTGGTCGGGGATGTGGGCTCCCATGCGGAGGATAGTTACAATCAGGCCGCGCTGGAAGGCGTCAGGTCTTATGCCCAGGCGGCAGGGATTTCTTATTCTTATTACAGCGCTGGCAGGGATTCCCGGGAGGCTTATGAGGAGGCGGTTTTATACGCCATTGAAAACCAGGCGGAGGTGGTGGTCTGTGCAGGCCCCCATTTTGAGCAGGCAGTGGGAACCTTACAGGAGAAGTATGGGGAGGTAAATTTCCTTTTATTGGACGGGGTTCCAAGGGACAAGGAGGGAGAGGGGATCCCCATTGCCCCCAATGTCCACTGTATTGCATACCATGAGGAGGAAGCTGGCTATCTGGCAGGTTATATGGCGGTGCTGGAAGGCTGCCGGAAGCTGGGCTTTATCGGCGGGGAGCGCCTTCCCTCGGTGGAAAGGTATGGCTTCGGCTATCTTAAGGGAATTGATGATGCCGCCGCTTCTTTAGGCATTACCGGGCAGGTGAGCGTAGAGTACTGGTATGGGGGCTCTTTCCTCCCCTCTAAGGAGATTGAGAAGACAGCCAGGAAGTGGTATCAGGATGGCACAGAGATTATTTTTGCCTGTGGCGGTTCCCTGTACCAGTCGGTCCTTAAGGCAGCAGAAAAAACCGGGGGGCTGCTCATTGGGGCAGATGTGGACCAGAGCGGCGTTTCAGGGCTTTTTCTGACCTCTGCCATGAAGGGGATCCAATCTTCCGTAATCTTTGCACTGGACGAGCTGTTTGCCGGCGGGGGGAGCTGGCCGGATGGGATGGCGGGCCAGGTGATGGATTACAGTGCAGAGAAAAACTGCATTAAGCTTCCCATGGCGGAAGGGGCGTGGCGTTTTCAGAAGGTTTCCATGAAGGAGTATTTCCAGGTGCTTGTGGATTTAAACACCGGAAAGATTCCCATCCTGGGGGAAGGAGAAGGGATGCCGGAGACGGAAATAACGGTTATCTTTTATAATGAAGGCAGGGAGAAGGCAGGGGAGCCGGAAGAAACGCAAAAGAGCGGGAAAGAATAGCGGGGGACGGGATTTTGGATAAGAAAAAGAAAACGATTATATTGATAGGCGGTATTCTCCTGCTTTTAGGTGCCTTTGCCTTTTTTTTCAGGCATAAGGACAGAAAGCCTGCTGTTTTCACGGCTTCTTCTGTGCGCCTGAAAGAGAAGCTGGATACAGAGAGGGAGGAGGCGCTTACAAAGGGGAATGTAAAGCTTTCCCGCAAAGCCCTTGCATCCTATGGCCGGATTACGGAGTGCGTTTTCAATGGGGAGGGAACGGGGCTTACCTTAAACCTTGCTTTGCCCGATATCCCCGGGAGCGATGATGCCTATATCTATCTCTTTGACTTTGATATTTATGAGGAATGTGAGTTCCCCGAAGGCTTTGGCCGCACGCCCGTTGCGGTTGCGGAAAAGGCTACAAGCTGTACGTTCCAGTGGGACTACCAGGAGGAACAGCTTTTCCGGCAGTTTGTGCCGGCCCTTTTGGTGAAGGGAAGGTATGTACCCCTGAGCCAGGGCTGCTTTATCAATAATCCGGAGGCCATTGCCTATAACCCGGAGGATTATCCCCAGGGAAAATCCAAAAAGGGGCTGCTCCTTGACCCGGAGATGCTGCGGACCCCCCTGCTGGAGGATCTGGGCGTGAAGCACGCCATTTATAACATCCCCCTGTCCAACATTATCGGGGAGACTACCAATGAGGCGCTTCCCACCATCGTATACCACTACAGGGGAAGGGAATATCTCTTTAACGGCGCTGCCATAGAAGGCTATGACAATCTCTTTTCCTACCTTACGGAAAAGGAGATGCTCACCACAGCCATTATCCTTAACGACTGGGATGAGGATTATCCGGAGCTGGTCCATCCCCTGGCCAGGAATAAGGATTCGGGTGCTTATTATTATGCTTTCAATACCTGTGAGGCGGAAGGGTGCCTGCACCTGGAAGCCATTGCCTCTTTTTTGACGGAACGCTATTCCGGGAAGGAAAAGGGGCTGGTGTCCAGCTGGGTGATTGCCAATGAAATTAACCAGCATAAGGTCTGGAATTATATGGATACAAAGGACATTGGGCTTTATGCCGGCGAGTACGAAAAGGCCCTGCGCATTTTCTATAATGCCGCCAAGCGCAGCTATGCGGGGGCCAAGGTATATCTGAGCATTGACCACGACTGGAATGACAATAAAGGCAGGGATGACCGCTTTTTTAATGCCAGGGATATACTGGAAGCAGTCAACGATGCCGCAAGGCAGAAGGGGAATTATGACTGGGGGGTGGCCATCCATCCTTATCCCAGCCCTCTTACAAGGGTTAACTATTGGAACCAGAATTACGATAAAAGTATAGATGCGCCTGTGCTTACGCCTATGAACTTAAGCACGGTGACAGACTTTTTAAAGCAGGTGGAATATCTTGACCGGGGCGGTGATGTACGCAGCATTTCGGTGACGGAACTTGGCTTTACCTCCCTTTCCGGGGAAAAGCTCCAGGCGGCGGCGTTTGCCTACTGCTACTATATTATTGAAGATAATCCTTACATAGAAGCTTTTATTATGAATAGGCAGACAGACGCCATGGAAGAAATCAAACAGGGGCTTGCCTTTGGGATTTATAACCTGGACCGTACACCGAAGTTTATCTATGAAGTGTTCAGGGATATTGATACCAATAAGGGCCGGGATAACGTGGCGTTTATGCTGAATATTATCGGGGCGGACAGCCTGGAGGAGGCACTGGCCCGGGCCAGGTAAGGGCATAGGGCCGGGACACGGAATGGGCGTTGGTTTTGGGGTACCGGAATAAGGGGTATAACTTTACCATCACCTCTTCCACCGCCTATGACCAGAAGTGGATGTATGGCAGGAATTTTTATGGGAACATTGAGCGCATCGTGGACAGCGTGTTTGCAAATTATTTATCCCGCCCCGGGGTGCGGCAGCCTATATTTACCTCCTACTGCGACGGCAGGAGGGTTACCTGTGACGGCTTAAGCCAGTGGGGCTCCAAGTACCTGGGGGAAGAGGGCTATTCGGCCATTGATATTATCCATTATTATTATGGAAATGATATGTATATCAACACGGCGGTGAGCGTTGCCGGGGTGCCCTCCTCCTGGCCGGGCTATAACCTGACCATTGGCTCTACCGGCGATAAGGTCAGGCAGATACAGCAGCAGTTAAACCGTATTGCCAGAAATTACCCGGCAATCCCCACAGTGACGGCGGATGGGATTTACGGCCCGGCTACGGCGGAGGCTGTGCGTGCTTTCCAGCGAATTTTTAACCTGCCCCAGTCCGGGATCGTAGACTACCCTACCTGGTACAGCATTTCCAATATTTATGTAGGGGTCAGCCGGATTTCGGAGCCAGGTTAACATACATTCATTACCCGGTTGCGAAAGCGCCCGCAAAGATGGTATACTATAGTGAAGGTAATAATTTTTACATGAAAGAGAAACTGGCGGCTGGAGGAATAGGACAGTGCAGGATGCAGTGGAACAAATTCTGGCGGGAAAATTTAATAACGAGGCTTATGCCCTGGAATTTTCAAGCCCTGTGATTGAACTGAAGCTTCAGGAGGGGGAAAACCACGAGGGAAGCTTTTTCATTACAGGGCCGGAAAATGAGGTGACAGAAGGCAGGGTATCCTCCACAAGGCTGCGGATGCATTGCCTGACAGAACAGTTTTCCGGCGTGAAGGAGGAGATTTCTTACTTCTTTGACGGTTATGGAATGTCGCAGGGGGATACCCTGAAAGGGGAATTCCGTATCATATCTAATCACGGGGAATATTTTGTCCCCTATGAGGTAACTGTGGTTACCGCTCCCCTTGCCTCCCAGCTAGGGGATATTAAAAATCTGTTTCACTTTACCAACCTTGCCCGGACCAATTGGGGGGAGGCTGTAAATCTGTTTTTTTCTCCGGATTTTGCCCATATTTTCCAGGGGACGGACAGGGCTTTTTATGGTGTTTACAGAGGGCTGGCAGGCGGGGAGCGGCGGGAACAGAAGGTAGAGGAATTCCTGCTGGAAATTAAGAAAAAACAGAAGGTAGAGTTTTTCCTGGAAAGTGACCAGATCCGGATAGACAATCCCGGCGGCAAGCCTGAGGGCAGGGTAGTGGTAAACCGCAATGGATGGGGGTATTCGGAGCTGTCCGTGGAAAAGGAAGGGGATTTCATTCTTCTGGAAAAAGAAATAATCCGGGAGGAGGATTTCCTGGGAAACAGCTACCGGCTTCCTTTTTATATCGCAGGGGAAAAGCTCCACGGGGGCAAAAATTATGGCATTATCCGGTTCCGGGGGGCTTACGCCTGCTTCGAAGCAAAGATTACGGTGAATAATAAATCCCCCAAGGCCCTGGAGGCAGGCAAGCGCAGGCAGAAAAAACATGCGGTGATGGAACTGATGCAGTATTACGAAGCTTTCCGCACTAAAAAGATCAGCTCCGCTTCCTGGATGAAAGAAACCGGGAGCCTGGTGGAGAAGATGGTCTCACTGGAGGGAGAGGACGTGGCGGCGCGCCTGTTCAAGGTGCAGCTCTATATCACCCAGGAGAGGGAGAGGGAAGCAGAATGGCTGCTAAACCAGATAAAAGAAACAGTGGAAGAAAATTTTGAGCCTGCGCTGTATTGCTATTATCTGTATTTGACCACACTGCTCAACCGCAGGGAGTCCTATATTGATGAGATTGCAGGGCAGGTGGAGAGGATCTTTACCCAAAATTCCGATAACTGGCGGATTGCCTGGCTGCTTTTGTATCTGTCAGGGGATTATGCCAGAAGCCCTTCCAGAAAATGGCTTGCCCTGGAAGAGCAGTTCCGGCAGGGGTGCAAAAGCCCGGTGCTGTACATTGAGGCGTGGAATCTGGTGGCCGCCAACCCGGCCCTTCTTATGCGGCTGGAGAGTTTTGAACTGCAGATTTTAACCTATGGGGCAAAGAAGGAGCTTTTAACGCCAGAGGTGATCGGGCAGACAGTTTACCTTGCCCAGAGGGTGAAGAATTACTCGGTGCGGCTTTTTGACATCCTGAGGACATGTTATCAGCTCCTGCCCACCGAGGAGGGGCTGCAGGCGTTGTGTTCCCTGCTCATCAAAGGGAACAAAACTGACAAAAGCTATTTTGTCTGGTATGAGAAGGGCATTGAAAAGGAACTGCGGATTACACGGCTGTATGAGTATTATATGATGTCCCTGCCCCTTGCCAGGGAGCCGGAAATCCCCAAGATCGTGCTTATGTACTTTGCCTTTGACAGCAGCCTTGACAGCCTGCGCAACGCATATCTTTACGCATATGTCCACAGAAACCAGGGGCAGTACCCGGAGCTGTACGAAAGCTACCGGGAGCAGATTGAGCGGTTTGTGGTATTCCAGCTTTTAAAAGGGCGGAGCAACCGTTATCTTGCCTATTTATACAAAAATCTCATCACCCCGGTGATGCTCACGGAAGAGATTGCCGGGGGGCTGTCCACCGCTTTGTTTGTAAGGCATTTGCGGCTGGAGCGGGGGGATATCAGGAAAGCAGTCCTTATATACGAAAAAGAAAACCAGGAGGCAGTGTACCCTGTAATGGGGAAGGAAGCCTATCTTCCGGTTTACGGGGATGACTGCCGCCTGCTTTTGGAGGATGGCCGGGGCAACCGGTTTTGCAGGGAGGAAGAATATGTCCTTGAAAAGCTGCTTACCCCGGACAGGCTTGCTTTCCAGATAGCCCCTTTTATCACCGGGTCCATTCATTTTACTCTCTGGCTGTGTGAAAGCGGCGGGGAAATAGCGCCGGTAAGCCGGGAGAATGTGGAGTTTATGAAACGCCTTACCCTTACGGAGGAAATCAGGGAAGAGGTAAGGAAAGAGATCAGGATCCGGCTGATACAGTTCTTTTTTGACAACGACTGGTTAAAGGAGCTGGATCAGGCGCTGGAAGCGCTTTTGCCGGAACAGATCCATAACAACTGCTTTTCCCAGGCCCTGCGTTTCCTTATTGTGCGGGGAATGTACGAAAAAGCCTTTGCCTGGATTAAAATGCGGGGCTGCGAGGGGGTGGAGGCAAAGATTATTGTAAGGCTTTGCAGCAGGCTTTTGTCGCTGGAGAGCCAGGAGGAGGACGCCACCATGACCAAGATGGCGTACCTGGCTTTCCGGGCAGGGAAGTATGATGAAAAACTGTTAGAATACCTGTGCAGCCACTTCAGGGGAACAAGCAAGGAAATGCGGGATGTGTGGAAAGCGGCGGAGGCTTTTGGGACAGATACCTATGGGCTTTCGGAGCGGATTCTTATCCAGATGCTTTCCACAGGAGCCTTTGTGGGGGAGCGGGCGGATATCTTCAAACGCTACGTATCCGGCGGCGCCAGGACCCAGGTGGAGCTTGCGGTCCTTGCCCAGAATGCTTATGAGTATTTTGTGAAGGACCGGCTGATTGACGAGTTTGTGCTGGAGGACCTGCAGCGGGTAATAGAGCGGCAGGAGGAAGCGCTCCCCTTTGTCTGCAAACTGGCCTATACCAGGTATTATGCGGAGAATAAGCACCAGGCGGACCAGAGGGTATTCCCGTACCTGGTGGTTTTCCTGCGGGAGATCCTTGCAGAAAATAAATACTTCCCCTATTTTAAAGAGTACGCCGGGCGGATTGGCTTCATGCGGCAGTTTATGGACAAGACCATGGTGGAATACCGGGTAAGGGAAGGCAACAGTGCCGCCATCCACTATCTCCTGGAAAAAAGGGGAGGACAGGAAGGGGACTATGTAAAGGAAGAAATGCAGGATATGTTCGGAGGGATCTGCGTAAAGCAGTTTATCCTTTTCTTTGGGGAACATTTGCAGTATTATATTACAGAGACAGAGGACGGAAAAGGGCACTTGACAGAAAGCGGCTCCTGCAGCCGCAATGATACCGGGATGGAGCAGAGCGAAAACAGGTACAACCTGCTAAACGACATCGCTATAGGCAGGAATCTTCACGATTACGATACCATGGAGAAACTCCTTAAGGAATATTTTGAGCAGGATTACCTTGCCAGGGAGCTTTTTTCCATCATTTAGCATTGATACAAAAGGGCGGTCACATACATGTTTCAGGGGCAGAATCTTTTTGGGAAAAAAAATAGTAAAAAAGTGGCTGTGGGCTATGACCTGGGACAGAAGTTTGCCCAGATCAGCTTTTGCGGCCTGGAAGAGACGGAGCCGGAAACCGTTTCCGCAGTGGCAGGCACAGAGCAGTACAACATCCCTGTGATCCTGTGCAAAAGACGGGGCGTGGGCCAGTGGTATTACGGAAAAGAGGCCATCAAATTTGCCAGGGAGGGAGACGGCGTCCTGGTGGAGGAGCTGCTGGAAAAGGCGGAGCGGGGGGAGGATGTGATGGTGGAAGGGGAAGCCTTCGACCCCATAGCCCTCCTTACCCTGTTTATAAAAAGGAGCCTTTCCCTGCTCAGCGTCCGCATCCCTGCCAGCCAGATAGAAGCCTTTATGTTCACTGTGGAGGAGCTCACCCCCAGGATAGTGGATGTATTGGGCAAGGTGGCGGCGGGGCTGCAGCTTAAGGCGCAGCATATCTGTTTCCAAAGCCACTTAGACAGCTTTTACTCCTTTACCATGCATCAGGAGAGGGACCTGCGGCAGAATGACGTGGTCATATTTGAGTACGACACGTTTTTAAAGACCCTGTGCCTGGAATGCAACCAGAAGACCACCCCAAAGGTGATATTCATTGAGCGCAAGGATTATCCCCAAATGGAACGGAGAGTTTGGCAGGAAGAGGAAGAAGCCAGGCAGAGGCAGATGAAGGAGCTGGACGTGCTGTTTGCCGGGATCGTACAAGAGAGCATGGAAGAGAAAAATGTTTCCACGGTATTTTTGCTGGGGGACGGTTTTAAGGAAAGCTGGGCCAGGGATTCTTTAAAGCTTCTTTGCAAGAACCGGAGGGTTTTCCAGGGAAACAATCTTTACAGCAAAGGTGCCTGCTACGGGATCCTGGACCGGCTGGGAAAAGGGCAGAGGCAGGAATATGTGTACCTTGGGGCGGATAAATTAAAATCTAACATCGGCATGAAGGTCCTGCGCTGTGGGGAAGAGGTGTACTATGCGGTGCTGGACGCAGGCGTCAACTGGTATGAAACTTCTGCGGATTTTGATATTATCCTGGAGGAAGGCAATACCCTGGAGTTTGTGATCACGCCCCTTACCGGAGGCAGGGTAACGAACAGGATCCTGACGCTGGAAGGGCTCCCAGGGCGTCCTCCCAGGACCACCAGGCTGAATGTGCATATTGAAATGACTTCGGTGGATAAAGCGGAGGTAACGGTGGAGGATATGGGATTTGGGGAGTTGTTCAGGTCCAGCGGCATGGCGTGGACCCAGATGATATTTGTATAAACCTGATCTGCCGGGCCGGCAGGGCCTTTGGCGGTACAGGATAAGGGAGATGAGGCAGCAGCTATGGGCAGAATGATATTATGCATGGGGAAATATGCCCAGAATCCATATTATCTTGAAAATGCTTGTACGAACATATATTGCGTGGAGGAGCTTTGCTATCTGTTTGCCAGCAATCCATTTATCATTAATAAGGATATTATGGACAAAAAGCTGGCAATATGGCTGGACCAGGAGTGCGGCCTTGGGGATTTGGGGCATCAGCTTCTGGGATTGTTTAACAGAGGGAGCCAGGCGGGGACATTCGTGGGCATGATTCTGGATTATGTGAATTACTGCACCCCAAAGGAGAAAAAGAGGATTGAAGAGGTGCTCCAGGGCAGTGCCGGGCTCAGCGAATATGAGAAAAAGAAAAAGCAGGCGGATTTCCTGCTGAAAAACCGCAGATACCGGATGGCACTTGGGGAATATGATGGGCTGCGCAGGAGCCTCCCGGAGCAGGAAGCAGGGCTGAAACCTGCTATTTACCACAATATGGGAGTTGCTTATGGGGGGATTTTTGAATTTGAGCTGGCGGCCAAGTATTTTAAACGGGCTTATGAATTGTCCGGCAGCCAGGAGTCAGGCATCCAGTATCTTACCGCCCAGCGGCTGCATCTGCGGGAAAGCGCTTATATTTCTTTTATGGCGGAGCACGGAGAATACCTGGAACTTTCCCTTGAAGTGGAAAAGCGCTTAAAGGCGGCAAAGGGGGAGTTTGAGGCAGGGCAGGAGAACAGAATGCTCACAGCGCTTAAGATTTATAAGGATGAGGGGAATGTAGCATCCTACTATGAGGATATTGATAAGATCATTTATACCAAAAAAGAGGAGTACCGTATGCTTGTGGGGACAGACCCGGGCAGCGGGGGAGCAGGGAAATTTTAAGGGCATATAGGATTGGAAAGCATGAACTTATTTAAGAAATTATTTCGCAAAAAAAATAAGGTGAAAGAGACAACGCCTGAAATTGATGGCTGGAACCAGATAGTCTATGACAGGCAGGAGGTACAGATCAACGATACCAGGCAGCGGGAAGAGTATGTGAAGGGCTGCTTGGAACAGATTGCCGAGGCTTCCAAGGAGCTGGAGAACCTTCAGTTTGAATATAATATGGTCACCGCCTATTTAAAGGATATGGAAGAGATAGAAGCCCTTCCGGAGGAAGAGAAGGAGGAGCTGGAGGCCTGCGCCAAAAGGATAGAAGCCCTGGAAGAACAGCAGAGCGGCTACCAAAAGCGGAAACACCGGATGAGCGAGGAAAAGTACCGCCAGATGGAACGGCTGGAAGCGGAAATTTCAGGTGGCTTGGAGAAGCTCACCCAGGCAGAGGAGTACCAGGACCTGGTGAAGCGGGACCTAAGGAAGCTGGACGGGGAAAGGCAGGCGTATTCCTTCAGGAAAAACGAACTGAACCATGTGATAAGGGATACCAGGTCTATGACGGTGGTCTGTACAGTGGCGGTTGTGGTATGCATCCTGGCGCTGCTGGTTTTGCAGTATGGCTTTGAGATGAACACCAAGCCTGCCTACCTGGCGGCTGCCGGGGTAGGGGCAGCCGCCATTACGGCGATTTTTATTAAGCACAATGATGCGGTCAAGGAGCTGGCCAGGGTGGAAAATGGCATTACCCGCATTATCAGGCTGCAGAATACGGTGAAGATCAGATATGTCAACAATACCCAGCTTTTGGAGTATCTTTACCTGAAATATAATGTGTCAAGCGCCAGCGAGCTGGGGAAGACCTGGCAGCTTTATCTGGAGGAAAAGGAAGAGCGGCGGAATTTCCAGATGGCGGAGCGGCAGCTTGACCAGTGCCAGCAGGATCTCCTGCGGGTGCTGCGCAGGTATCAGATTAACGACCCTGCCATCTGGCTGCACCAGACGGCGGCGATTTTGGATAAAAAGGAAATGGTGGAGATCCGCCACAACCTGATTATCAGAAGGCAGTCTTTAAGGCGCCGGATGGATTATAATAAAGAGGTCATTGCCGGTAAGGCCCAGGCAGAGATCAAGGACCTGGTGGAAAACTATCCTAAATATGGGAAAGAAATCTTAGACATTGTGGGAGAATATGAAAAGGACTTCTCCTGACAGTTGACAAATGGGCCAAAAAGGTATACAGTATGTAAGAAATAATAAATCGCTAGGGGAGCGTTGGCTGAGATTGCATAGAAGCTGAAAGGGCTTTTATGCTGACCCTCACAACCTGAACCGGGTAATACCGGCGTAGGGAAGCAGATTTTACAGGCAGATGATTTTGGGCAAAAGCCAGATGGCTGTGCCCTGGTGTGGCAGTGGGCAAAAGCCCTGGGTGGCTGCACTGGCGGGGATATCCGGCCGGGGCTGTATTAAAACACCCTTTGGCGCCCCTGCAAGGCCAAAAGCCTGGGAAATAAGCGTTCTCCTCCTGTGATAATACAAGGAGGTTTTTTTATGTCTTTTTTTGTAAAAGAAGTGGTTGGCCAGGAGTGGGGAATCTACTATGAACTTACCGGAGCCGGCTATGGCGGGCTTGTGGCAGCCTTGGTAATCCTTCTGCTGGCTGGCTGCGTGGTAAGCGGCAGGGGAGGGGAAAGGAAGATCAGTACAAAGCAGTTGGTGTTTTCTGCCATGGCCATAGCCCTGGCCATGGCAACCAGTATGATAAAGCTGGCAGATATGCCTATGGGAGGGAGCGTGACCCTTTGCAGTATGCTTTTTATCTGCCTGGTGGGCTATTTTTTCGGCCTGTGGGGCGGGCTTATGGCAGCAGTGGCCTATGGGATATTGCAGCTTGTGGTGGACCCGTATATTATCAGCATTCCCCAGCTTCTCACAGATTACATATTTGGTTTTGGGGCTTTGGGGCTTTCCGGGATTTTCTGTAACAAAAAGCATGGGCTTGTGCTGGGATACCTGGCAGGCGCGCTGGGGAGGTATTTCTTCACCGTCCTTTCCGGCATGATATTTTTTGGCAGCTATGCCGCCAATTTCCATATGTCGGCCCTGGCCTATTCCCTGGCCTATAACGGGGCGTACCTGGGGCCGGAGGTGCTGGCCACTGTGGCTGTTTTATCCCTTCCCCCGGTAGCCAGGGGGCTTGGCAGGGTGAAGGGGATGGCCCGGGGACATTAGGAAATGTATGAGATTTTGTGCATTTTCTATTACGGAAAATTGAAAATACCACTTGTAAATTTCCATTACAGGTGGTATTCTTTGTATAAATTCCGGTAACGTTACCAATAAATGCAAAGGAGTCAAAAAATGAGAGCGAGCGGCATTTTATTACCCATTTCCAGCATCCCTTCCCCCTACGGGATTGGCAGCTTTTCCAGGGAAGCGTATGAGTTTGTGGATTTTCTGGCACAGGCGGGACAGTCCTACTGGCAGATCCTTCCCTTAGGCCCTACAGGCTACGGGGATTCCCCTTACCAGTCTTTTTCCACCTTTGCGGGGAACCCATATTACATAGATTTGGAGGAACTGGTTAAGGAGGGGCTGATCACCCAGGAGCAGTGCCAGTCCTGCGACTGGGGTGACATGGAAGCCTATGTGGATTATGAGAAGATCTACCTTTCCCGGTTCAAGGTGCTGCGGGAGGCGTTTTTAAACAGCAGCATCAGGGAAGAGGAAGGCTTCTGGGACTTTGTGGGGGAAAATGATTTCTGGCTGCCGGATTATGCCCTTTATATGGCGGTGAAGGACGCCCATGAGGGAAAAAGCTGGTCAGAGTGGGAGGAGGATATCCGCCTCCGGAAGCCGGGAGCACTGGCACAGTACCAGGAGGAGCTGAAAGAGGAGATTCTGTTTTATGAATTCCAGCAGTACCTTTTCAACCGCCAGTGGAAGAAGCTGAAAGGCTATGCCAACAGCAGGAAGATTGAGATTATCGGCGATATCCCCATTTATGTGGCTTTTGACAGTGCGGATACCTGGGCAAACCCGGCGCTTTTCCAGTTTGATGAAAAGGGAATGCCCACAGGGGTGGCAGGCTGCCCTCCGGATTCTTTTTCCGCTACGGGACAGCTTTGGGGCAATCCTTTATACCGCTGGGAATATCATAAGGAAACCGGCTACGAATGGTGGATGAAGCGGATCTCCTATTGCTATCAGCTTTATGATGTGGTGCGGATTGACCATTTCAGGGGATTTGACGAGTATTACAATATCCCCTTTGGGGATGAGACGGCGGAGTTTGGCAAATGGGAAAAGGGGCCGGGGTACGACCTGTTCCAGGTGATGAAGCAGAAAATCGGGAATAAGCCGGTGATTGCGGAGGACCTGGGCTTTCTTACCCCTTCTGTGGGAAAGCTTTTGAAAAAAACAGGCTATCCGGGCATGAAGGTTTTGCAGTTTGCCTTTGATTCCAGGGAGGACAGCGATTATCTGCCCCACAATTACACAGCAAATTCCGTGGTCTATACAGGGACCCATGACAATGACACGACCCTTGGCTGGTTCCAGTCCATCAAGCGCAGTGACAGGAGCTTTGCCAAAGAATACTTAAACATCAAAAGCAGCAAAGAGGTGGAATGGTATTTTATCCGCGCGGCGCTGGCAAGCGTATCCGAAACTGCCGTGATTCCCATGCAGGATTACCTGGGGCTGGGCGGGGAAGGGAGGATCAATATCCCCTCCACGCTGGGAGAGAACTGGAAGTGGCGGCTGGTAAAAGGACAGATCAAAGAGGGGCTTGCAGAGAAAATCTGTGATATATGCAGGCTCTACGGGCGGGTGAAATAAAGGGCTTTGCCAAAAGGATACTTCTGGATATGGAAGAAATAACAATTAAGGATATTGCCAGAAAATGCAATGTGGGGGTCAGTACTGTTTCAAGGGCTATCAATAACCATCCGGATATCAACCCCAAGACCAGGGAAATGGTGATGGCGGTTATTCGGGAAACCGGGTATATCCCCAATAACAGCGCCAGGAATTTAAAGCGCACGGATGCAAAATGCATTGCCGTCTTAATAAAGGGCATCACCAATCCCTTTTTCAGTTCTATGATTGGTATTATTGAGAGCCATGTGCAGAAGAAAAAGTATACCATGGTGATGCAGCATGTGGAGGCTTATGAGGATGAACTGGATGTGGCGCTGGAGCTGGTAAAGGAAAAGCGGCTCCGGGGAATTGTTTTCCTTGGGGGCGCATACCGCCATGACAGGGCAAAGCTCCTAAAGCTGAAAGCTCCCTTTGTGTTCTGCACCATCGGGACCCAGGGACAGGAGAAGGAGCCTTTTTATTCTAATGTGTCTGTGGACGACATGGCAGAAAGCCGTAAAATGACGGAATATCTGCTCTCCCTGGGGCACCGTAAGATTGCCATTATAGCAGAGGGCGCACAGGGGGAATCTGTCGGCAGGCTCCGGCTGGAGGGCTATAAAGCTGCCCTGGGGCAGTGGAAGGTTCCCATAGACCACAGGCTGGTGTGCCTGGCAAAGGACCAGGACCCTTATTCTATGGAAAACGGTTACAGGATGGCCAAAAGGCTCCTGGCCTCGGGGGTGGGATTTACCGCCCTTTATTGCATTTCGGATTTTCTGGCTGTAGGGGCATGCAGGGCATTATACGAATCCGGGAAAAAGATCCCGGAAGAGGTATCCGTGACGGGCTACGACGGGCTTTCCATAGGGGACTTTTATACCCCCAGGCTTACCACCATCAGACAGCCGGTGGAAGAAATGGCAAAGAAAACCATGGAAATCCTCTTTCATGTGATAGAGGAAAAGTGCGGCCATGAACATGTGGTTTTCCCCGGGGAGCTGGTGGTGAGGGAGTCTGCGGGGACAGCCTGCCGCCAGGAACATGATTAAATTCAGTTTATAGCCCTGGGGGAGCCTTAGGGGCACCGCCCCGTTTTTGCCATCCGTGAATTATGGTATTGCGGGTTCCTGGTCACATCCTCCCCCAGCCAGCCTGGGGGCAGGAAAGCCTCCGCCATCTCCAGGCTGGGAAACTCCACTTCTGCCAGCACCAATGGGGCAAAGGGCGGGGCGAACACATCCAGCTCCAACACAAGGGAAAGCTCCCCCTTTGGGGGGATAAAGCCTTTGGCGAAAGCAGGATGTTCCATGGGGACCAGGTATCTTTTTTTGGAGATTACATAGCCGTCTGCTTTGGAGAGCAGATGAAGGTAAGCCTCCCTGTTAAGGGGCAGGTTATACTCTTCCCGGGCCATCAGCCCTTTCCCTTTATAAGTGAGATAATATTCTTCTTCCTGCCTGCGCACACGCACCACCGGGCTGGTGCACAGATAAGCCTGCTCAATGGCCAGGCATTGAAAATCAGTGAGAGCGGCGGGCATCTCTTTTATCAGAAATTTACGTTCTATTTCCATGGCAATCCCTTTTCCTTCATAATTTTAACAAATTTTCATTTTTATTCATAAAATTATTATAATATGCCTTAATAAAATTTACAAATCATTAATTGGAAATTTATCACGGTTAATGGTAAAATATTACACAGAAGGAGGGATGCTGCAATTAAATTTATTAATTTTTACATAAGGGGGATTTAAAAGGAGCCCCTTGTGGGACAAACTGCAGGCTTTGTCCGGAAAATTCACAAATGAAACATAAAATAAGAATATCGCAGGGACGATAAAATATAGTAGAGGGTAAAGGATGGCTGATGATGAGTAAAGTATGTATATTTTTTGCAACTGGCTATGAGGAAATTGAGGCGCTTACGGTAGTGGATCTTTTGCGCAGGCAGGGAATTGATACCGAAATGGTATCCGTTACCGGGGAGCGGACGGTTACAGGTTCCCATGAGATCCCCGTTGTAATGGACAGGCTGCTGGAGGAAGTGGATTTCGGGCAGGTGGATATGCTGGTGCTTCCCGGGGGAATGCCGGGAACCAAAAACCTGGAAGCCTGCGGCCCCTTAATGGAACAGGTGGATAAGTTTGCCGCATCCGGCAAGGCAGTGTGTGCAATCTGCGCTGCCCCGTCCATTTTAGGGCACAGGGGAATTTTAAAAGGGAAAAGGGCAACGGCTTTCCCGGGATTTGAGGAACAGCTGGAGGGAGCCATTGTGGCCCGGGAACCGGCAGTGCGGGACGGAAACATCATTACCGGACGGGGAATGGGATGTGCCATTGCTTTTGGCCTTGCCATTGTAGAGTATTTTACAGACCAGGAAACTGTCAGGGAGCTGGCGGAAAAAATAGTTTACCTATAAAAACGGCAGACAGGATTGCCGCCGCTATCAATTAAGGCATGAGAGGTTACAAATGAATATATTGTTTTTTTTAACGCCCAAAAGCGAGGTGGCGTATGTCCACGATACCGATACCCTGCGGCAGGTTCTGGAAAAAATGGAACACAGCAGGTATTCTGCCGTGCCGGTCATCGGGAAGAAGGACGGCAGATACATAGGGACCCTTACGGAAGGGGACCTGCTCTGGTATATTAAGGATTACGGAGATTTATCTATACGGCGGGCAGAGGAAATTTCCATGCAGGCAGTGGCGCGCAGGTATGATAACGAGCCGGTAGATGTGGATGTGGATATGGAAAATCTGATCAATAAAGCAATGAACCAGAACTTTGTCCCGGTGATTGACGACAGGGAGCGCTTTATCGGGCTGATCACCAGAAAGGACCTGATACAATATCTTTGCAGGAAGCTGGTGACCATCCAGCTTGAAGCCGGAGGGATGGGTATCCGGTAGCAGCCGGTATAATAAAGCATGGCATGGCAGCGCCACAGTGCGCGGAAATGGGGAAAAATGTTTAATCAGTTAACACAAAAAGATATTGATGCCATGGAGGCGGAGATAGAAGAAAGAAAACTGGTAATCCGCCCAAAGCTGCTGGAATCCGTCAAGGAAGCCAGGGCCCATGGGGACTTAAGCGAAAATTTTGAGTATTATGCCGCCAAAAAAGAAAAAAATAAAAATGAAAGCCGTATCCGTTTCCTTGAAAGAATGATCAAAACAGCCCAGGTGATACCGGATGATTCCAGGGAGGATGAAATCGGGGTAAATAATACCGTGGAAGTGGAGTTTGAGGAAGACGGTGCCGTTGAAAAATATAAAATCGTGACGACTATGCGGGGAGATTCCCTAAACGGGCTGGTAAGCGTAGAGTCACCTATCGGCAAAGCCCTGATGGGGCATAAGGCGGGAGAACGGGTATATGTACAGGTTAACACTGATTACGGCTATTACCTGAAGGTAAAATCCATAGAAAACACAGAAGATGACGGAACCGACAAAATAAGAAGCTTTTAAACGCCGCAAAATTTTTTCAAAGGTTTCTTCTTATATAATATAAATAAGCCTGTTTGGAAAGGAATCCCCGGCGGAAAAACTTACCATAATATTTTTCTAAACACCGTTAATACTATGAACAAGATAAGCAAGACGAAAACGCTTTGAACAACGGAGAGGGCAGTAAGAAATCTTCTTTGGGATAAGCGGGACCGGAAAAGCTTATCCCAGAAAAGGCTGCAAAAGCAGCCAAATAAATAACGGAGGTGAAAAAGATGGCAAGCAACAAAACGAATAGAGTAGAAGTTCCTGAGGCGAAGGCAGCAATGGACCGTTTCAAAACAGAGGTTGCTTCTGAATTGGGTGTTGACTTAAAGGAAGGCTACAACGGTGATTTAACTTCTAAGGAAGCTGGCTCCATCGGCGGCGAAATGGTCCGCAGGATGATCAAGAAGCAAGAAGAAATGATGAAATAACTTAGTGCTTCTCAAATAAGAATGTAAAAATGGCCCGTCTGCGGTATGCAGGCGGGCTGTTTTGTTCCAGTAAGCCGGCTCGCGGGGCGGCGTTTTAACCACCGTTTTTCAGGTATTTTTTCAGGGGAAGCCAGATAAGAAAGGCCAGAAAGCTTCCCATCAGCGCCGTAATCAGCTGGGTCAGGGAAAAGGTCACTTTGGCGGTGGCGAGGACCTTTGGCAGCATTTCCGGTTTCGGGAGCTTGGAGGCTACATTTTCCCCGAAAAGAGGCAGAAGCACCAGGACGGCCACCAGGCCCATAAAAGCGGCTTTTAACAAAGAGCCTACAACCATCCCCACAGGCAGCTTAAAGCGCCAGTCCTTTTTTTCCTGGAAATACCATACGCACACTGCCAGGACCATGTTTCCGCCCATTACCACCGGGAACATCAAAGGGATGGCGGCCATGATAGGGGAGCCTGTAAAGAAAAAGGCGGTAACAGGGGCAACCAGGCTGATCAAAAGCCCGCTCCATAACCCGGCGCCCAGGACTGCAATAATAATCACTGCGTTTACCACAGGGCCTGTGATATAGACAGAGAGATTTTTAAAATACTGGCTGGCAATACAGATGGCAAGTAACAGGGCGGTCTGTACCAGCTCTTTTGTGGATAATTTCATTTTTCTCCTCCTGGCTTTAACTATTAGAATATCATATAGTATAAAAGATAAAAAACCAAAAAGCAAGGATTTGCAGTAACCTCCAGCACAATTTCCACACAGTTTTGTGATAAAAAATCTGGTATTTTCTTTACGGATATGCTATAATCGCATAATGACTGTGAGTTTATGCAGGTAACAGTACGCGAAACAGCTAGCGTTTGTTGATAAAAGAAAAATAAATTTAGGACACGACTTATAAGGAGGATGCACCAGAATGAGCGTACAGGTGGAAAAATTAGAAAAAAACATGGCGAAGCTTACCATTGAGGTCCCGGTAGAAGAACTTGAGGCGGCTTTGCAGGAAGCGTATTTAAAAAACAGGAAGAAAATCAGCATTCCGGGCTTTCGGAAAGGGAAAGTTCCCCGCCAGATGATTGAGAAAATGTACGGCCCGGAAATCTTTTATGAGGACGCGGCAAACGCTCTGATTCCCGACGCTTACGAGGACGCAGTTGAGGAATGTGGGGAGGATATCGTTTCATCCCCTGAAATTGATGTAACCCAGATTGAAAAGGGGAAGCCTTTTATTTTTACGGCAGAGGTTGCCTTAAAGCCGGAGGTAAGGCTTGGCAAGTATAAGGGCGTTGAGGTGGCGGAGGAGGATGTTACTGTCTCTGGCCAGGAAGTAGACGCGAAGATTGAAAGGGAGCGGGAAAATAACGCCCGGAATATTGAGATAACCCACAGGCCTGTGAAAGATAAGGACATGGTTGTGCTTGATTTCGAAGGCTTTGTAGGCGGCGTGGCTTTTGATGGGGGCAAGGGGGAGGACTATCCTCTAACCATCGGTTCCGGCGCTTTTATCCCTGGCTTTGAAGAGCAGCTTATCGGCGCGGAAATCGGCAAGGAAACAGAAGTTACAGTGGCTTTCCCGGAGGATTACCAGGCGGAGGAACTGCAGGGAAAAGAAGCAGTATTCAAATGCACCATTAAGGAGATCAAGGAAAAAGAGCTTCCTGCACTGGATGATGAGTTTGCCAGCGAAATTTCCGAATTTGACACCTTAGAGGAATATAAAGAGGATGTGAGGGCTAAACTTACACAGGAGAAGGAAAAAGAGGCGAAGGAAGCAAAAGAAGCGGCTGTGATTGAGGCCATTGTGGATGATTCTGACATGGAGATCCCGGAGGCGATGATCCAGACCCAACAAAGGCAGATGATCGATGAGTTTGGCCAGAGAATACGTTACCAGGGTCTTACCATGGACCAGTACTACCAGATGACAGGCGCAAGCTATGATAAGATGGCGGAGCAGGTAAGGCCCCAGGCTGAGAGAAGGATCAAATCCAGGCTGGTCCTTGAAGCTGTTGCGAAAGCGGAAAACATTACCGCTACAGAGGAAGAGTTTGAGGAAGAATTAGGCCTCATGGCCCAGGCTTACCAGATGGAAATAGAAGAAATCAAAAAGACGCTGCCTGAGAGAAGCGCAAAACAGATCAGGGAAGACCTTGCAGTGAGAAAAGCTGCGGAGTTTGTGGTGGAAAACGCAAAGAAAAAGGCCTGAAAGGGCGGCGCAGGCAGGACAGGTATTGCAGGAAGCAGGGAGGATTAGTATGAGCTTAGTGCCTTATGTCATCGAACAGACCAGCAGAGGGGAACGTTCTTACGATATTTATTCAAGGCTTTTAAAAGAGAGGATTATTTTTCTGGGGGAGGAAGTCAATGAAGTGACCGCCAGCCTTGTGGTGGCCCAGATGCTGTTTTTGGAGGCAGAAGACCCGGAAAAGGATATCCAGTTTTATATCAACAGCCCCGGCGGGAGCGTTACCGCCGGAATGGCTATATACGATACCATGCAGTATATTAAGTGCGACGTAGCCACCAACTGCATGGGCATGGCGGCAAGCATGGGGGCATTTTTGCTTGCAGGGGGCGCAAAGGGGAAACGTATGGCCCTTCCCAATGCGGAAATCATGATCCATCAGCCTTTAGGCGGTGCCCAGGGCCAGGCTACGGAAATTGAAATTGCAGCCAAGCATATCCTGCACACCAAGGAAAAGCTGAACAGGATGCTGGCAGAAAATACCGGCAAGGATTATGAGGTCATTGCGGCGGATACAGAGCGCGATAACTGGATGTCCGCAGAGGAGGCAAAGGAATATGGCCTGATCGACAAGATTCTTTACAGACGGGCTGAAAAATAATCGTTGGCGGCTTTATTTGGGATGATAAAGGGGAAAGAAAATGGCAGGAAAGAGTTCTGATAACATCAGGTGTTCTTTTTGCAACAAGACACAGGACCAGGTGAAAAAAATGATCGCCGGCCCGGCTGGTGTGTATATCTGCGATGAATGCGTGGAAATCTGCGCGGACATCGTGGAAGAGGAATATGAAGAAGAAGAGGCAGAGGAAACAGAATTTGAGATCAATCTGTTAAAGCCGGTAGAAATCAAGGCATTCCTGGATGATTATGTGATCGGCCAGGAAGAGGCCAAGAAGGTCCTGGCAGTTTCTGTATACAATCATTATAAACGGGTAATGGCTCCCAGGGATATGGACGATGTGGAGCTGGAAAAGAGCAATATCATTATGGTCGGCCCTACCGGTTCAGGAAAAACTTACCTTGCCCGGACACTGGCAAAGATCATTAATGTGCCATTTGCCATAGCGGATGCCACTACTTTGACGGAAGCCGGTTATGTGGGGGAGGATGTGGAGAACATTCTCCTGAAGCTGATACAGGCGGCAGAGTACGATGTGGAGCGTGCCCAGCTTGGTATTATCTACATTGATGAAATTGATAAGATCACCAAAAAAAGCGAGAATGTGTCAATTACCAGGGATGTATCAGGGGAAGGCGTCCAGCAGGCTCTTCTGAAAATTATTGAAGGGACCGTTGCCAGCGTGCCCCCCCAGGGTGGGAGGAAGCATCCCCACCAGGAGCTGATACAGGTAGACACTTCCAATATTTTATTTATCTGCGGAGGTGCTTTCGACGGCCTGGAAAAAATCGTGGAAAACAGGCTCAACCGCAATTCCATTGGTTTTGAAGCGGAAATCGCCCACAAGAGCAGCAGGGAAATCAGCACCCTCCTGAAGGAAGTCACCCCTCAGGATCTGGTTAAATTCGGGCTGATACCGGAGTTTGTAGGCCGTGTACCGATCAATGTTTCCCTGGATGGGCTGGATGAGGAAGCATTAGTCAGAATATTGGCTGAGCCTAAGAGTGCGCTGATCAAACAGTACCAGAAGCTGTTTGGCTTTGACGATGTACGTCTTTCTTTTGAGCCGGAGGCAGTGGAAGCCATTGCAAGGCAGGCCTTTGAGCGCAAGACCGGGGCCAGGGGGCTACGCTCCATTATGGAAAAAGTAATGATGGATATTATGTACTGGATTCCGTCAGATGAGACAATTGAAGAATGCGTTATTACAAAAGGCGCAGTAGAGGGTACCAGTGAACCTTTATTGATACATCATGAAGTAATGCGCAGGGCCAGATAACAGCAGGTGGCACAGAGTGCCTATTACAAAGTGTTCGTATCATCTGCCTCTGGTGAGTTATGCCGCCTGCGGGCGGCATTTTGCATAAGCTGCCGCAAAGGGCGGCGGCGTTTGATAATCAGACAAGGGGATAAGCCTATGAATGAAAAAAAAGCAGATTTGGGTCAGTTACTTACCATGCCCGTTATACCACTTAGGGGAATGACAATATTGCCGGATGCGGTGATACACTTTGATTTAAACAGGGAGAAGTCTGTGCAGGCGCTTGAAGAGGCCATGGTCAAGGGCGGCAGGATTTTTTTGGTGGCACAGAAGAATCCGGATGTGGATAATCCGGGCGGGGAGGATTTATGCCCCGTGGGGACTATCAGCGTGGTGAAGCAGATCACCAAGCTTCCCAACCAGATTGTAAGGATCCTGGTGGAAGGAAAGGTACGTGGGATCCTTCAGGGAATCAGGGAGGAAAACCAGGAATTTCTGGAAGCCTATTTAGCACCGGCACCCCAGGAGGAGGCATCCTCCCAGGAGGAAAAGGTAGCGCGGGAAGCGATGCTCCGCCAGATAACGGAATACTTTACCGCCTTTGCCGTCCATTATCCCAAGATTGATAAAAACGCCCTGCAAAGGTATGCCAGGATCACAGAGCCAGGCAGCTTAATGGACCAGATCGCCATGAACCTGCCTTTTAACTATGAAAGAAAACAACAGGTACTGGAAGCCATTGACCTGCAGGAGCGCTACCGGATACTGGGAGAATATCTGTTAAACGAAATCCGCATTGCCAAGGCCAGGGAGGAACTGGCCCATAATATCAAAGACCGGGTGGACAATAACCAGAGGGAATATCTCCTGCGGGAGCAGCTTAACTATATCCGGGAGGAATTGAAGGAGGACGGTTCCTTTTCCGATGCAGACCAGTTTGAGGAAGCCCTTGAAAAGCTCCAGGCATCTGAGGAAGTGAAGGCGAAGGTCAATAAGGAGATTGCCCGTTTCAGGCGGCTTGCGGGAAACAGCTCGGAGAGCGCGGTGGAGCGGGCCTATATTGAAACCCTTCTGGAGCTGCCCTGGGATAAGGCATCCAAAGATAATGAGAGCATGAAAAGGGCCAGGGCTATTCTGGAGAGGGAACATTACGGCCTGGAGCAGGTAAAGGAAAGGATCCTGGAGTTTCTGGCAGTCAGGTGCCTGACCAGGAAGGGGGACAGCCCTATCATCTGCCTGGTGGGCCCTCCCGGGACCGGGAAGACCTCCATTGCCAAAAGCGTGGCGGAGGCCCTGGACAAAGAGTATGTGAGGATTTCCCTGGGGGGCATCCGGGATGAGGCGGAAATCAGGGGGCACCGGAAAACCTATGTGGGTGCCATGCCCGGGCGTATTGTGACGGGGCTAAAGCAGGCGGGAGTGAAAAATCCCATTATGCTGCTGGACGAGATTGACAAGGTAAGCAATGATTACAAAGGGGATACTTTTTCCGCCCTTTTAGAGGTGCTGGACGGGGCGCAGAATACCAAGTTCCGGGACCATTATGTGGAAATTCCCATGGACCTGTCGGAGGTTTTGTTTATTGCCACCGCCAATACCACCCAGACCATCCCAAGGCCTTTGCTGGACCGTATGGAAATCATAGAGATTACCAGCTATACGGAAAATGAGAAATTCCATATTGCCAAAAAACATTTACTGAAAAAACAGATGAAAACCAACGGCATCACCCGGGAAATGCTTTCCCTTCAGGACGGTGCCTTGAAGAATATCATTACTTATTATACCAAGGAGGCCGGGGTACGGGAGCTGGAACGGAAAATCGGGGATATCTGCCGAAAAACCGCCAAAGAGATCCTGGAAGCCAGGGAAGAGGGGGAGGAACCGGAAAAGGTGAAAGTGACCACCGCCAATCTGGATAAATACCTGGGCAAGAGAAAGTATACCCTGGATAAAGCCAATAAAGAACCCCAGGTAGGCATTGTCCGTGGGCTTGCCTGGACTAGCGTAGGCGGGGACACCCTGCAGATTGAAGTGAATATGATGCCCGGGAAAGGGGAAATAGAGCTTACCGGGCGGATGGGCGAAGTGATGAAGGAATCCGCGAAGATTGGCATGAGCTATGTGCGTTCTGTGGGGGAGGAAAACAAAATTTTTCCGGAAGTGTTTAAGGAAAATGATTTCCATATACATATACCGGAAGGTGCGGTTCCCAAGGACGGGCCTTCGGCAGGCATTACCATGGCTACAGCCCTGTTTTCCGCCATCACCGGGAAAAAGGTGCGCAGCGACCTTGCCATGACCGGGGAAGTGACCTTAAGGGGGATGGTGCTCCCTATCGGCGGGCTGAAAGAAAAGATCCTGGCGGCACGTATAGCGGGGCTGAAAGAGGTTTTGGTGCCTGCGGAGAACAAAAAAGATATTGATGAAATTTCAGAAGAAATCAAGGAGGGGCTTACCATCACCTATGTGAAAAACATGGAGGAAGTGCTCCGCCGTGCACTGCTGGCTGATGCAGCATGACGGTATAAGGGGGACTTCTGCCCGGGAGCCGGGAGGGAAGCTGCCTTAAAAAATAAATAGAAATGTTAAGGGTAAAAAATGATAATAAAAAATGTAAATCTTGAAACTGTTTGTGGCATTACCAGCAAATTCCCTGAAAATGAACATATGGAATTTGCATTTGCAGGGAAAAGCAACGTAGGGAAATCTTCCCTGATCAATGGGCTGATGAACCGGAAGGCGCTGGCCAAAACCAGCTCCCAGCCGGGGAAGACCCAGACCATTAATTATTATAACATTAACGGCCAGATGTATTTTGTGGATCTGCCCGGCTACGGGTATACACGGGCAAATGTGGAAACCAAGGAGAAATGGGGAAAAATGGTAGAACGGTATCTCCATACCTCCAAACAGTTAAGGGCGGTTTTCCTGCTGGTGGATATCCGCCATGCGCCTACTGACAACGACAAATTAATGTACCAGTGGATTCTGCACCAGGGCTTTGAGCCGGTTTTGATTGCTACGAAACTGGACAAGATTAAGCGCAGCCAGGTCCAAAAGCAGGTGAAGCTGATCAAAACCGGATTGGAAGCCCTGGCAAATACCATTGTGATACCTTATTCTGCCCTCACCAAACAGGGACGGGAGGAGATTTACCAGCTTCTGGATACCTATCTGGAAGGGGAGGAGCCAGCAGGCCCGCAGTAGGAGTATAGTTATGGACGGCGGAAAAAGAAGAACCTATTTAAAAGTATTAGTCAATCTGGGAATCATGCTGGTATTATTGCTGTTTTGCATTTTTGTGCTTCCCAGAATTGTGATCTATTTTATGCCCTTTGTGATAGGGTGGATTATTGCCCTGATCGCGGGCCCTCTGGTAAAATTTTTTGAAAAGAAACTGAAGGTCAAAAGAATGGCGGGGTCTGCCTTTGTGATCATTTCTGTGATTGCACTGGTGATCCTGGGGGGCTATTTTGTGGGGGTAAAGCTTACAGAGGGCATTGTGTCTTTTGTGGGGGAAATGCCGGAGATGTGGGCAGGCGCACAGCAGGATTTTGAGGAAATCGGGCAGAAGTTAGACAACGCAAGCAGATATCTCCCGGAGGGCATAAGGAACACCTTTCACAGGATTACCGCCAATGTGGACGAGTATATGGGAGAGCTGCTTGGCGGCATCAGCATGCCGACTATAGAAGCCTTAAGCCGGTTCGCCAAAAATCTGCCGTCTATCCTGATTGGGATTATTATGTGCCTTCTGTCCGCCTATTTTTTTGTTGCAGACAAGGATTATGTGGCAAATATGGTGTCAAAGGCAATGCCGGAATCCGTGATGGAACACTTTGGCATGATCAAAAGAGGGCTGAAACATGCTGTGGGAGGTTATTTTAAGGCGCAGTTTAAGATTGAAGTCTGGATGTACCTGCTCCTTGGCATTGGCTTCTGGGTTTTAAAAATCAGGTATGCGTTTATCATTGCCGTGGGAGTGGCGTTTTTGGATTTCCTCCCTTTTTTTGGCACAGGGACTGTCCTGCTGCCCTGGGCGGCGGTGAAGTTTTTGAGCGGTGATTACCCCATGGTGATCGGGCTTTTGGTCATCTGGGGCGTGGGGCAGCTTGCAAGGCAGCTGATCCAGCCCAAGATTGTGGGAGAGTCTGTAGGGCTTTCCCCTATTCCCACGCTGTTTTTGCTGTTTATTGGCTATAAGGCGGGGAGCGTGGTGGGGATGATCATTGCCGTCCCGATAGGGATCATTGTGCTGAATATGTACCAGGAGGGGGTTTTTGACACTACCTTAAACAGCCTGAAGGTCTTGTATGCCAGCATCAGCAATTTCAGGCATCTGGAGGAAGAAGACATGGAAGCAGTACGGATTTATGAACGCAAGGCGAAAGACAAAAGGAAATCGGAAACAACAAAAGACCCGGTGTAAGATTTTCTTAGCCTGGCCTGGGCAGCCCCGGTTTTCCTGGGATGGGAGCGGGCCAGGGGTAAGGGAGGGAAAGGTGTGGTAGAATGAAGGTTACGGTGTATAGCTGCAGGCCTTTTGATGAAAAGGGGCTGTTTGAAAAATATGGAAGGGAGCTTGGGATAGAGCTGGCCCTGTGCCAGGAGGCACCGGATAAGGACAATGCGGCGCTGGCAAAGGGGAGTGAATGCATCAACATTCTCACCTCAAAGATGCCCCGGGAGCTTCTGCGGGTTTTTGCCGGGTATGGGGTAGGGTATGTGGCAACCAGGACCATTGGCTATGACCATATAGATGTAAAGGCGGCAGGGGAGCTGGGCATGAAGGTGGCCAACGCCCCTTATGGCCCCTGCGGGGTGGCGGATTATACGGTAATGTTGATCCTTATGGCTATCCGGAAAATGAAACGGATTATAGAGCGGACCAATATACAGGATTATTCCCTGAAAGGAATCCAGGGAAGGGAACTGAAGGATTTGACGGTAGGCGTTGTGGGGACGGGCAGGATCGGCAGGCAGGTGATCCGGAACCTTTCCGGCTTTGGCTGCCGTGTAATAGCCTATGACCTGCAGGAAAGCAGGGAGGTAAGAGAGGGAGGCGCAGCCTACGTTTCTTTGGAGGAGCTTTGGCGGCAGGCGGATGTAATCACTTTACATGCGCCCCTTACCGATGCCAATTACCATATGATAGACAGGGAAGCCATTTCCCGGATGAAAGACGGGGTAATCATTGTCAATACGGCAAGGGGCGGGCTGATTGATACCCAGGCCCTGATTGCGGGTATTGAAGAGGGGAAAATAGGCGGCGCAGGCCTTGACGTAGTGGAAAATGAATTTGGATTGTATTATTATGACCATAAATCAGATATACTGAATAACAGGGAGCTGGCTGTGCTCCGGGGCTTTCCCAATGTAACGGTAAGCCATCATATGGCCTTTTATACTGATGATTGTGTGGAAACAGTGGTCCGGGACTCCCTGCTTGGATGCAGGAATTTTGTAGAGGGGAAGGAAAATCCCTGGGAGGTAAAATAAATGCGTAATTTTAAAATGATATTGCAGTATGAGGGAACCAGATATCAGGGATGGCAGAAACAGGGAAACACCCAGAACACCATCCAGGGAAAGCTGGAGGCATTGCTTTTAAAAATGGCCGGGAAGAAGATTGAGGTGACTGGCTCCGGGCGCACGGACGCAGGAGTCCATGCCCTGGGGCAGGTTGCCAATTTCCACTGGGACACAGATAAGAGCCCGGCGGAAATACAGGAGTACATGAATTTTTACCTGCCGGAGGATATTGGGGTGATTTCCCTTACCGAAGCCTCGGAGCGGTTCCACAGCAGGCTCAATGCCAGGGGGAAGATTTACTGCTACCGGGTGGTCAACTCGCCGGTTCCCCATGTGTTTGACAGAAAGTATACCCATTTGGTAACACAGGAGCTGGACCTGGAGGCAATGGAAAATGCGGCAAAGGCATTTCTGGGTACCCATGATTTCAAAGCCTTTACTTCAAGCAAACGGGGGAATAAGTCCACAGTCCGGGTGATGGAGGACATCCGCATAGAAAGGTCTTCGGGCCTGTCCATGGCAATGGATGGCACAGCCGATGAGATCTGCTTCTGGTATAAGGGAAACGGGTTTTTATACCATATGGCAAGGATCATCACAGGAACCCTGCTGGAAGTGGGGATGCAAAAGAGAAAGCCTGAAGAGATTGCACAGATACTGGAGGCAGGCCTGCGGGAAAACGCCGGGGAACTTGTCCCTGCAAAAGGACTTGCACTGATGGAGGTTCTCTATTAGTGGAAAAGTGGCTGTTTCAAAAGAAATATGTCAGACTGGTTTTTTTTCTTTATTTAGTGGCTGTGATAAAGGTGATCATATTTAAATACCCATGGGAACAGATGAAGGAAATCGCCGCCACATGGGAAAAGGAGGTAATTTTTGAAGGGCTGGATACCGCTAATTTTACCTTATTTAAGACCATACGTATGTATATAGACTATTCCTATAAGTTAAACAGTTTCGAGAACCTGGTGGGAAACGTGGTGGTCTTCATTCCCTTTGGCTTTCTGCTGCCCTATGTGGTGAAATGGGGAAGAAATTTCCTGGTCATGCTCCTTAACGCCCTGCTGTTTGTCACAGGAATAGAGGTCTTCCAGCTATTTAGTGCCTTCGGCGCATTTGACGTGGATGATATCCTGCTCAACACCGTGGGGGCTATACTTGGCTACCTGGCTTACCTGGCATTTGAAGCAGTAAGGAAGAGGCATCCCCAAAAGAATAAATCATAAGAAAACAAAAACAATAATATAACAATAAGGGCAGTTACGGAACTGGGACAGTAACAGCCCGGGCAATGCCCAGAGGAATTTATGGAAGCAGGGCGTACAGAAATTTCTCTGCCGCCTAAAGGTATTGGAAGGGCAGTTACGGAACTGGAATAGGAGAAGAAGATATGGCGGATTTTATTAAAGGTCTTAAAGTGAATTATTCGGTGTCAGCACTGGTATGTATACTGGCAGGGCTGGTTTTATTGATCTGGCCGGGAACCACCACCCAGATTGTATGTATGCTAATGGGGAGCATACTTTTGGTCTATGGGCTGGTACAGGTGGCAGCTTACCTGCGCCTGCGGGAACGCACCATTATTTCCCAGGGAATGCTGCTTCTGGGCATTGTTTTTTCTGTAATCGGCCTGTGGATCCTTTTCAGCCCGGAAATGATTCTGATGGCAATACCTGTGATTGTAGGCATTTTAATCATCATACATGGCATACATAACGTTTCCCAGGCGTTGGAACTGCACAGGGAAGGTTATGGGAGATGGTGGGTTGCGCTGGTGTTCGGGATTCTTACTGTGTGCTTTGGCGGTGTGCTTGTGCGCAATCCTTTTGGCGCAGTGGAGATGGTGGTGAGGATGATCGGTATCTCCCTGATATATGACGGTGCATCGGATATGTGGATCATTTCAAGAGTCTTTAAGGTGAGAAAAGACAAAGAAAAAATCATCGACGCAGAGTTTGTTGATATTAAGGATGAATGATGGGCGGGCATATAAGCCGCAAAAATTCCTATAGGAAAAGTGAAAAAAATGTATTATAATGGAAATAAGTATATGTTACAGCCAACGGATGGATCCGTCCGGTAACAATTAAAGGGAAAGAAAAGGAGAAATATGTTATGGCCAACAGATTTGTGTTAAATGAAACCTCCTACCATGGAGCCGGTGCGGTCAGGGAGATTGCCACAGAAGCAAAGGGAAGAGGATTTACCAAGGCATTTGTATGTTCAGACCCTGACCTGGTTAAGTTTGGAGTGACCAAAAAGGTCCTGGATGTGTTAGAGAAAGCAGGGCTGGTTTATGAGATGTATTCCAATATTAAGCCAAACCCTACCATTGAAAATGTGCAGACAGGTGTGGAAGCATTTAAGAAATCCGGTGCGGATTATCTGGTGGCAATTGGCGGCGGTTCCTCTATGGATACAGCAAAGGCAATTGGCATTATCATTAAAAACCCGGAGTTTGAGGATGTGGTAAGCTTAGAGGGCGTTGCACCTACCAAGAATAAATCTGTGCCGATTTTTGCAGTTCCTACCACCGCTGGGACTGCGGCGGAGGTAACGATTAACTATGTTATCACTGATGCGGCCAAGAACCGCAAGATGGTTTGCGTAGACCCCAAGGATATCCCGGTAGTTGCCTTTGTGGACCCGGAGATGATGTCTACCATGCCCAAAGGCCTGACAGCAGCCACAGGAATGGATGCCCTGACCCATGCGATTGAAGGCTATATTACTGCAGGGGCATGGGAATTATCCGATATGTTCCATCTGAAAGCAATAGAAATCATTTCCCGCTCTTTAAGGGGGGCAGTGGATAATACCCCTGAAGGAAGGGCAGATATGGCTCTTGGACAGTATGTGGCAGGAATGGGATTTTCCAATGTAGGCCTTGGGATCGTACACTCCATGGCACATCCTCTGGGTGCACTGTATGATACTCCTCACGGCATTGCCAATGCGATCATCCTTCCCACCGTTATGGAATACAACGGGGAAGCTACAGGGGAAAAGTACCGTGAAATTGCCAGGGCAATGGGCGTTAAGGGTGTGGACTCCATGAGCCAGGAGGAATACCGCAAAGCAGCAGTTGACGCAGTAAAGAAACTTTCACAGGATGTTGGCATTCCGGCAGACTTAAAAGAAATCGTAAAGAGAGAGGATATCCCTTTCCTTGCCCAGTCTGCTTATGATGATGCCTGCAGGCCTGGCAATCCCAAAGAAACCAGCGTGGAAGAGATCACAAAGCTGTATGAATCCCTGATTTAATAGGGAAGGGACATAAGCTGAATGGAAAGGGCCTGTGCAGGCAGGCTCTTTCCGTCAGCTTTTTTCATTACAATAAGCCGGCTCGCGTAGCGTGACGGCGTTTGTTACCTTTATGAAACAGTTGGGAACATAGGTGTAAATAACAGGGGAAAAGGTAACGATAAATATCATAAGAAATCATGCTGGGCAGGAGCATAACTGAGACAGGAGGTTTTTTATGAGTATTTTATCTTTCCATGGTGCAGGGGGCGCCGCCAAAGGTAACTGTGCCCGTTTTCTGGGGACTCCTTTAAAGAGCACCCAGGAAAAAATGCAGCGCAGGCAAAAGGCAGAGGGGGAAGTTGCATTCTGGCAGAAGAAAAAGGAAGGGCTTAAGTCCATGGAATGCGGCTCCCTGGAAGAAATTGCCCGGAAGCTGGAAATGTTCCATACTTATGAGGATGAAATTGCCGCGGCGAAGGCATCCTATAACAGGGAGCAGATGTTCCACATACTGGACGAGGCTATGGAACAGGGGGAAAAGAACGCGGAAGCGGCAGAGAAGTCCAAACCCAAGACACCCGAGGAGCGCAAAGAGGAGCTGGTAGAAGAAGCCCTTGGCATCCAGGAGGAAAAAGGCGTCCTCTCTGAGGTTTTGGACGAGGTTATGGAGGAAGCTGTAAAAGCAGCCGAAAAAGTAAGCGAAAATGCAAAAGAGCTGGCAGAGGAAGCCGCCCAGGCGCTGGCGGAGAACAGGGCGGAAAATTTAAAAGAAACTGCCGCATATGAGGAAGGCCAGGCAGTGATGCCTGGGCAGGATTCGGTTCCCGGACAGGGAATGATGTACCAAAAATTTGATATGAGGATCTAACAGGCAGGAGGATGCCCAAGGTGGGAGATCCTCCTTTTTGTTACAATAAGCCGGTTCGCGGAGCGTAACGGCGTTTGATACAATAAGCCGGTTCGCGGAGCGTAACGGCGTTTGTTACAATGAGCCGGGCGTACCCAGGCAACTGGATTTCCATGAGAATATGTTGATAATTCTTTACGGAAAAGGAGTAATTGTGATAGAATGGAAACAGCAACTTACAGCACAGGGAGGGTTAACAAATGACTTATGAAGAACTTGTAGCAAGTGTAAAGGAAGCGTATGCAGACGCTGACGCCAGCAAAGTCACAGAGCATGTGGCATTCCAGTTTAATGTGACAGGGGAAGGGGAAGGTGCTTTTTATGTGGAGATCAAGGACGGCAAGGTGAATGTGGAGCCTTATGATTACCTTGACCGGGACATTCTGGTAACCGCCAGCGCAGCTACCATATTGGATCTGGCAAATGGCAGGCTAGACCCGGTGAAAGCATATCTTACAGGCAAGCTGAGGGCAGAAGGGAACCTGGGAAAGGCATCCTTCTTAAAGCAGCTTACCGAAAAGCCAGCTAAGAAGAAAAAGTAAGGGCAGGGGACTGGTGCGGTATGGGAGAACAGAAGAAAAGCACAGAAAAATGGTGGAAAAGCGCGGTGATATATCAAATTTATCCCCGCAGCTTTGCGGACAGCAATAAGGATGGCATAGGGGATATACAGGGAATCATTTCCAGGCTGGATTATCTGGCGCATCTGGGGATTGATGCTATCTGGCTTTCCCCGGTATGCAGGTCGCCCCAGGATGATAATGGGTACGATATTTCCGATTACCAGGATATTGATCCCATGTTTGGCAATTTAGAGGACATGGAAAATCTGATCAGGGAAGCGGGGAAGCGCCATATCCGCATTATTATGGATCTGGTGCTGAACCATTCCTCTGACGAGCATTTCTGGTTCCAGGAGGCGAAAAAGGGCAGGGATAATCCCTATCATGATTACTATGTCTGGCGGGATGGCAGGGAGGGCGTTTTGCCCAATGATATGAAAGCCGCTTTTGGAGGCCCTGCATGGCAATGGGTCCCCGAGGTGGAACAGTATTATTTTCACCAGTTTTCCGTTAAGCAGCCTGATTTGAACTGGGAAAACCCAAGGCTGCGCCAGGAGATCTATGATATGGTCAACTGGTGGGTCCAAAAGGGCGTGGGGGGCTTCCGGCTGGACGTGATTGACCAGATCGCCAAGGAGCCGGATAAGAAAATCACCAATAACGGCCCAAGGCTGCACGAGTTTTTAAGGGAATTAAGCAGGGAGGCCTTCCAGAAGGCTGACCTGGTCACAGTGGGGGAAGCCTGGGGGGCGGATACGGAGCTTGCAAAGCTTTACAGCAATCCTGATGGCAGCGAAATGTCCATGGTATTCCAATTTGAGCATATTTGCCTGGACCAGCAGGAAGGCAAAGAAAAATGGGATCTGTCCCCTTTGCCATTTTTAAAGCTGAAAGAAGTATTTGGGCGCTGGCAAAAGGAATTATACGGCAGGGGCTGGAACAGCCTGTTCTGGAACAACCATGACCTGCCCAGGATCGTCTCCCGTTGGGGCGATGACGGCAAATACCGGGAAGAGTCGGCGAAAATGCTGGCGGTCCTCCTGCACGGGATGCAGGGAACCCCTTATATTTACCAGGGGGAGGAGCTGGGAATGACCAATGCTGCCTATGGGATAGAGGAATACCGGGATATTGAGACATTGAACCTCTATCAGGAACGGCTGGAAAAGGGCTATGGGAAAGAGGACGTGATGGCATCCATCCATGCCAGAAGCCGGGACAATGCCAGGACACCCATGCAGTGGGATGAAAGCCAGAATGCCGGTTTTTCGGAAGGGGTTCCCTGGATCAGGGTCAATCCCAATTACAGGCAGATCAATGCAAAAAGCCAGATAGAAGATGAAAATTCCATTTTTCATTGCTATAAGGAGCTGATCCGTCTGCGGAAAGAGTATCCTGTATTTGTGGAAGGCGATTTCCAGATGCTGCTGCCGGAGGATGAAAATATTTTCGCCTATACCAGGACTTTGGGAGATGCCCAGCTTCTGGTGGTCTGCAATTTTTATGGGAAAACCCTGGATTACCCTTTCCCTGTGCCAAAGGAACCTATGCAATTGCTCCTTGGCAATTATGGCGGGGAGAGGGATGGGATGGTACTGGCGCCTTATGAGGCAAGGATCTATTTCACCCCAGGGAAAGTTAAGGCTCCCGCCTAAGTGGGAAAGCCAGGTATAAACAGAAATATAAGAAGAAGTTAAATGATTTACTTAACAGACCCTTTTACAAGAGAACTTGGCTCTGTACAATCCAAACCGATGAAATATTGTACAGAGTATAGGTTCTGATCAACGCCAGGCAGCAAGAGCAGCGCAGGGGGATTCCCCGGCAGAAAGGCCTGGTTTAGATAGGGCTATGGACAATGTTTTGTCTGTAGCCTTTTGTGCTTTTGGAAGGCAGGAGGCACTGTGCAGGGACGCCTTATTAGGCCTGTCCTGCTGTCCCTGTGCAGGATTCATTTTCCATAAACCTGGCATGGAAGGTGATGTGCTGGTGCTGCCTTTTATTTTCCATCAGCCCAAGTAAAAGGTCGTAGATATAGTTTACCATTTCCGGCTGGGGCTGTTCAAAGGTAGCAATAGAAGGGACACAGTAGGACATGCTTTCGATCCCGTCAAAGCTGATCAGGGCAATATCCCTGCCGGGAGCCTTTCCTATATCATGAATGGCCCGCAGGGCTCCCGGTGCCATAATGTCGGCGGAGGAACAGATGGCGGTAATCTCAGGGTGGTCTGTCAGATAGCCTGTGAGATTCCTGTGGGCACGGTGGCAACGGTAATCGCTCTCCACCACATGGGAAAGGCAATGCTCCAGGGAGTGTTTTTTCAGCACATCCTCATACGCCTGCCATCTAACCTGGTAAATACTGGTGTCGATCCGGGAAGAGATCAGCATACAGATATCCTTGTGCCCCTTTTCGATAAGGTATTCCATTTGTTTCCACGCAGTCTCATAATGATTGACCTGGACGCTGGAGTAAGTCCCCGTGTCCAGGCAGTTGGGCAGGACCGTATTGACGAAAATGACAGGGCAGGGCAGGGACTGAAAATACTGGGCAGGGATTTCACTGAAATTGCCGCCGAAATAAACCATGCCTGTAATATTGTGTTTGTCAATGTACACAAGCAATTCCTGGAATTTTTCAGTTTTACTCTGTGCATAATAATTGTCATTAAAAAACAAGATGGTATGGTCCGCATTATGCAGGCGGATGGAAAGCCGTTCCGCCATATTCTGATAGACCCAGTTATACACGCTTTCCATCCCAATACAAATTTGGGGGATTTTGGAGGACAGCTTCAAAGAACGGGCGTTGTTGCTGGGGGTATATTGGTTTTCCTGTATGATTTTCATTACGTGCTGGCGGGTATGTTCGCTGATATCGGGATAGTGGTTGAGCACTTTGGAAACCGTACCAGGCGTTACATTTGCCAGCCGTGCAATATCTCTTATGTTCATGGGGTTCTGGCTCCTTATGTTTGGGTGGAAAGTGGGTGTGTGCCAGAAGTGGGAAAGTCAGGGCTCCATTAACTGCATTATGGGAGTGATACCCAGAGAGCGGAGCCTGCAAAGGGCCAGTTCCATGGCATCGTCCCATACCTGTGCCGGGTTGTGGCAGTCAGAGCCTATAATCACCTTAACAGGGGCTTCCGCAGCCATCTCCCAGAAGGCTTCATGGGGATACTGATAGCGCGTGCCGTCGGGAAACCGTTTCTGGCCACGGCGGAAACCGTTTGCGTTGTATTCCAGCATGACCCCTGTGGCCACGGCGGTATCAATGATCAGATCGGCGCTGCGCCTGCAGTTATCATCCCAGGCAAAAGGAGCCATCATGAAGATATCCGGGTGGGCGATTGCCTGAAAGAAACCAGTGCGCATGCCTTCCGCTACAGTACGGGCGTAATCAAGGTATTGGGCCGTGGAGGCGGCCTCGGTGATATTGGCAGTCTTCCCATCACTGCTTTTGTAAAAGTGTTCACCCATCAATAGATAATCCATATCCCATTTGTGAAACAATTCTTCATAATAGCCATTAAATTCCGGCAGATACTCAATTTCCAAGCCTTTCCATAAAATTATATCAGCTTGATATTTGGCAGTCAATGCCTTTAGCTCGTCCACATAGTCCTTTAATTCGCAAAAGGGCATCCGCATTCCGAAATCAATTTCCGGAAAAGGGCCATGGTCAGAGAAACCAAGCTGGGAAACCCCTGCCTGCAGGGCGGATTTTATGTAATCTTCAGCGTTGCCATCAGCATGCCTGCACCGCTGTACGTGTGTATGGAAGTTCGTTTTCATTAAAATCTCCTTTCTGGAAAGAAACGATTCGCATAAATTACAACCGTTTCCGAAAAATATAATTACGCTTATAATAACATTGCACAAATATAATTGCAATACCTAAAATATTTGATACAAATATGTGAAAAATGTTGACATATTCAATAAAATTTAGTATTGTATGAAACAGGATGTACTAAACCGGTTTCGAAACCGAAAACTATCAAACCAGGAGGAAAAACGAGTATGAAAAGGAAATTATTGAGTGCCGTTTTATCAGCAGCCATGATTTTATCTCTGGCAGGATGCGGGAATAAAGCGGCGGAATCCACGGAGAGCAGTGCAGGGACAGAAGGGACGCAGCAGGCTCCGGCGGAAGAGAAGGACGGGGCCGGGGATGCTGAGAAGCCTGCGGAGGGTGAAGATACCGGGGCGGAGGATGCATCCCAGGAGGAACCCCTTACCTGTACATTGACTGTGTGGAGCCCTTCAGAGGACCAGGACCCGGAGTATGGCCAGTGGCTGAATACCATGTGTGATCAGTTCGCCCAGCTCCACCCAAACTGGGACATTACATTTAATTACGGGGTGTGCACAGAATCGGAGACCAAAAAGCTGATTCCCCAGGATATTGACGCGGCGGCAGATGTATTTATTTTCTCATCTACAGGGATGGAGAACCTGTGCCAGGCTAACTGTCTGGCAGAGCTGGGAGGCAAGTACCTGGACACAGTCCGTGCAGAATATCCCAGTGTCCTGGTAGACTGCCTTACTTATGAAGATGGAGGCGTTTACGGTGTTCCCATGACCACCAATACATATTTTATGTACTATGATAAGAGTGTGTTCTCCCAGGAGGACATTACTTCCCTGGACGCCATGCTGGAAAAGGGGAAGGTTGCGGTTCCTTTAACAGACGGTTTTTACATGGCTTCTTTTTATCTGGCGGCAGGATGTGACTTCTTTGGGCCGGAGGGAAAAGACCGTGGGGCAGGCATTACCCTGGATAGCCCGGAGTCCCTCGCCATGACCAATTATCTGGTTGACCTGGTGGGCAATGACAATCTGGTAGTTGCCTCCCCGGCGGATGCCATTGCCATGATGCGGGAAGGCGCTGTGAATGCATATTTCTGCGGCACCTGGCAGGCAGCCCAGACCCAGGAAGTGCTGGGGGAGAATTTCGGCGTTGCCCCCCTGCCGTCTGTTACCATAGAGGGCAGTGAAGTACAGCTCCGCCCGTTCAGCTCTGCAAAGGCTATCGGAGTGAAGTCAACCACGGCAAATCCCCAGGTAGCTATTGAGCTTGCCATGTACCTGGGCGGCTATGACAGCCAGAAAGCCCATTATGAAATGCGCGGCTATGTCCCCTGCTATAACAAACTGGTAGCGGAAGAGGAGATCCAAAAGGACGAAGTGGTGGCTGTGGACGCTTATACCATAGACAATATAGCAGTGCCAAGAACAAGCTTTACAGAGATGGCTTACTTCTGGACACCCGCCGAGAGCTTTGGGACAGAATTGAGGGATGGCGTGATTACCCATGAAAATGCCCAGGAAAAGCTTACAGCTTTCCAGGCAAGCGCCAATACTTCCGGCGTGGAATAAAAATATTGGGGGAGGTTTAGATGAAAACCAGGAAAAAACGAAGTTCCTTTGAAAACAACTATACGGCTGTGGACGCCCTGAAAAATGGTTCATGGCTTACCCGGCTTTCCGCGGTGCTTTTTGGCGTCGGCTGCCTGGCCCGGGGACAGGTGATAAAAGGGGTGCTTTTTCTGATGTTGGAAGGGGCTGTCCTGCTCTACCTGTTCCAGGGGGGCATCTATAACCTGAAAAAACTGATTACCCTGGGCGATATGGAACAGCAGAAGGTATGGAACGAGGCCAAAAGCATCTATGAGTATGTGGATGGGGACCGTTCCCTGATCATTCTTCTTTATGGCATTATAACCCTGGGGATTTTGCTGGCTGCGTTTCTTGCAGCCAGGAGCTCCCTGAAGCAGGCATACAAACTGGAAACCATGAAAAAGGAGGGAAAACATATTCCTTCCATGCGGGAAGAGGTGCAGGAACTGCTTAACGGGAACCTGCACATGTCCCTGCTTTTGCTTCCTGTTTCGGGGGTGCTTTTATTTACGGTGCTGCCGCTGGTATTTATGATCAGCATGGCATTTACCAATTACAGCGTTGAAAACAACAAGCTGGTCCTATTTGACTGGGTGGGGCTGGAAAACTTCCGGAAGATCGTGGATATTGGTGGGAGCCTGGGGCAGACCTTCTGGCCTGTTTTGGGGTGGACCATTATCTGGGCGTTGGCGGCTACATTTTCCAACTATTTCCTTGGCATGATGCTGGCGCTTTTTATCAACTGGAAAGAAATCAGGTCTAAACAGATGTGGCGGTTTTTCTTTGTGCTAACCATTGCCATTCCCCATTTTGTCACGCTGCTGATCATTAAATCCATGCTTCAGCCGGAAGGGGCTGTGAATATCCTTCTGCGTAACCTTGGGATCATTGGCATGAAAGAGTCCCTGCCCTTTTTTACCAATACCATGTGGGCCAGGGTATCCGTTATCCTGATCAATATCTGGGTGGGGGTTCCCTATACGCTGCTGCAGGTGACAGGGATCTTGCAGAATATCCCCCAGGAATTGTACGAATCTGCCAGGGTGGACGGGGCAGGGCCTGTGGTGACCTTTACGAAAATAACACTGCCTTACATGCTGTTTATCACAACTCCTTATCTGATCACAACATTTACCGGGAATGTCAACAGCTTTAATGTGATTTTCCTGACTACCGAAGGGCTGCCAAGGGCGGTAGGTTCCACAGCGGGCAAGACCGACCTTTTGATCACTTGGCTGTATAAGCTGACCATAGAGAACCAGTACTTTGATGTAGGGGCCGTGATCGGCATTATGACGTTTATAACGCTGGCGATTGTTTCACTGGTGACCTTTAAGTTCAGTGGTTCAAATAAGAATGAGGAGGCGTTCAGATGAGTGGATTTCAGAGATATCCGTTAAAGAAAAAAATAATGGTAATAGGCGCACATGTTTTTCTGGCAATTTTGTCCTTTATCTGGCTGATGCCGATCTTCTGGGTGGTCCTTACCAGCTTCCGGGGGACGAAAGGTTCTTATAGCTCCACCTTTTTCCCCTCCAGCTATACCCTGGACAACTATGTGAAGCTGTTTACGGACTATTCGGTGTTCCATTTCCCGAAGATGATGTTCAACACCTTCCTGGTGGCGGCGGCAAGCTGCCTGATATCCACCTTTTTCGTGATATCGGTGGCATATACCCTCTCCAGGCTGCGGTTTAAAATGCGAAAGCCGCTGATGAACGGGGCAATGATCATCCATCTGTTCCCCGGGTTCATGTCCATGATCGCGGTCTACTATATAATTAAAATGATCGGATGGAATGAAGGCCCCATGCTGCGGGTTGCCATGATTGCCGTATACGCTGGGGGCGCGGGATGCAGCTATCATATTGCAAAAGGTTTTTTTGATACCATACCCATGGCGCTGGACGAAGCGGCTCTATTGGATGGTGCCAATAAGTGGCAGGTGCTGATCAAGATCATCATGCCTCTTAGCAAGCCGGTGGTGGTTTTTACTATGCTCACCTCCTTCGCAGGCCCTTTCAAGGATTTTATGCTGGCAAAGGTGCTGTGCGGGCCAAACAGGGATTATTATACGGTGGCGGTAGGCCTTTACCAGATGCTGGACATTGAGTACATTGACCAGTGGTTCTGCAGTTTTGCTGCCGGGGCGGTGGTGATCTCCATCCCCGTTGCCATTTTGTTTTTGTGCACCCAGAAATATTACGTGGAGGGTGTCAGCGGCGCAGTGAAGGGTTGATATATGCCGTGAAAAAGGGGAGGATAATTCTGGGATAGCGGCTGGTTTACGGATTACGGTAAACCAGCCGTATATTATTACAATAAGCCGGCCCGCGGGGCGTGACGGCGTTTGTTTTTAATAGAAGTGAACCAATTACAAACAGTGATTAATTTAGGGAGGGCCTGGCTATACTATCCCTATGAAAGCCAAAAACCATCCTTATGATTTCACTTACTATGCCCTGTTATTTTTCTCCACAGCCTTCGCCGGATGGCTGTGGGAAGTAACCCTTTATCTTATTACTGAACATCGCTTCATTAACCGAGGGGTATACAAAGGCCCATACCTGCCTATTTATGGAGTTGGGGGGCTTTTGTTGTGCCTCTTATTCCGTTCCTGGGGAAAAAGGCCGCTTACCGTGTTTTTCTCATCTTCCCTATTGTGCACTGGCCTGGAATATCTTACAAGCCTGTATCTGGAGGCGCGGTGGGGGATGAGATGGTGGGACTATGGAGGGCATTTTTTGAATATGGGCGGAAGGGTATGCCTCCTTGGGGCTGTGGCCTTTGGCCTGGGGGGATGGGCGCTGGTATGTGTGTTTCTCCCTTTTTATGAAAAAATCTACCGAAAGCTTTCTGTGAAAGGCCGGAACCTTCTGTGCGTCCTTCTCCTTGTGGCCTTTGCGGCAGATGCCGCCTGGTGTGCCATGAAACCTAATGCAGGGGAGGGGATCGCCTCCAAGGCGGAAGGGGCCTTTAAGGGGCTTTGACCCATTTGGGCAAGGCTGTTTTGGATGGGGCAGCGTTTGGTGAAAAAGAATAAACATTTCGTGCAGGAATTGCCCTAAAAGGCAGTTCCTGTTTTAGAATAAAGCCAGGCAACCAAAAACGGAAAACAGCATCTGCCGCCTGGGCGTTTGTGCCGGAAACCATACCGGGCGTATGGCTTGGCGGCGGAAGGAAACAGACTGGGCAGACATGGAGGGCCATATGGGAAAAGATAGACGTAAAAACAGCCAAAGGGATAAAGCGGGAATCCGGGCCTTGCCGGGGAATATCCGGTTTGGCATTTCCACCCTTGTGCAAAAGGAAGGGTGGGGAGCCCTTTTCGTATGTATTTTTGAGATGGTTTTCGGGGCGGTATCCCCTTTTATGGTGGCAGCGCTTCCTGGCGTGGTGGTGTCGCTGCTGACAGCGGGAGTGGATGCCGGGAATATATTTTTGATCGTCTTTTATACCGGGCTTTTGCAGATATCGGATATTTTGTACTATGGATACCTGTCAGGGGGCAGGCGGGTCCACCTGTTTTTGATGCGCTGTTCCATGGACCAGGAAATATATGCGAAATGCCTGGATGTGGACGTGCAGTTTCTGGAAAGCGCCGCCGGGCAGGAGAAGGTGAAAAACGCTGTTATGTCCATTATGTCAGGGAATGAGATCGGGGTTGAGCGGCATCTTGCGGAGGTGTTCAACATGGGAAAGAACCTCTTTGGGCTGCTGATTTATTCCGCCACCATCATAAGGGCCGCCCCTTTTTTCCTTCCTTTCCTGGTTTTCCAGACAGTACTGGTGGCTTTTCTCCACGGCAGGGCGGGGGAAAAACAGGCGCAGCTTGAAAAGGAGAACCAGGAAAACCTTAGCAGCGCCATGTATCTGAAAACAGAATCCATTCTTGCCCAAAACGGCAAGGATATCCGCTTATACCGTCTGGGAAAGTGGTTCAGCAGCTTTTTCTATCAGGTAATAGACAAGATCGTGGCGGTCCATGACAAAGAGCAGGGCAATGTTACGAAGGTGGAGGCATTGGAAAAACTGCTGACCTTCGGGCGTGACCTGCTGATATACGGCTATTTCATCTGGCGGATGGCACAGGGGACTTTGTCTGTGGCGGAATTTTTGCTATATACAGGAATGACCGCCGGGTTTGGGGCCTGGATGAACGGGCTTTTTACCGCTTATGTGGGGCTTTTGCAGAACAATACCTATGTGGACGCTTACCGGGATTTCCTGAAGGTGGAGGCCGCCGATACGGGAAAGACAGTAAAGCCGGAGAACCCCGGGCAGATCCATGAGATCCGCCTGGAGCATGTAAGCTTTTGCTATGAGGGCAGCGGGGAGGCTGCCATCAGCGATGTGGACCTTACCATCCGGCCAGGGGAGCGGCTGGCGCTGGTGGGCAGGAACGGGGCGGGGAAGACGACCCTGGTAAAGCTATTGTGCGGCCTGTACCATCCTACCAGTGGAAAGATTTACATGGATGGGCAGGACATAGCGGGAATGACGCCCTCAGAATATTTTAAGGAATTTGCGGTGGTGTTCCAGGATGTGTTTTCCTTTTCTTTTTCCCTGGCGGACAATGTTTCCTGCACGGAACCGGGGCAGAGGGATGAAAAGCGGCTGGAAGAGAGCCTCTCCAGGGCGGGGCTTTGGGAAAAGGTAGCCTCCCTGCCCAAAGGGATCCATACCATGGTCAACAAGGACCTGGATGAAGAAGGGGTTTTGCTCTCCGGCGGCGAGCAGCAGAAGCTGATGCTTGCCCGTGCCCTGTACAGGGATGCCCCTTTTGTGATCTTAGACGAACCCACAGCGGCGCTGGATCCCATTGCGGAGGGGGAGATGTATGAAAAGTATGACAGCATGCTGCAGGATAAGACCGGGATCTTTATTTCCCACAGGCTAAGCTCCACCCGTTTTTGCGACAGGATCCTTTTTCTGGAAAATGGGCGGATAGTGGAGGAAGGGACCCATAAGGGGCTGATGGAGAAGCAGGGGCCCTACGCGGAAATGTTTTCTTTGCAGGCGAAGTATTATCAGGAGGAAGTTGGGTAGTACAGTTCCCCCTATGGGGCAGGATGTGGAAAGGATAAGGCCATGGATAGAAAAAAAATTGTTTTGATACACAAAACGGGGCTGCGGCTTCTTCAGATGGTACATAAGGAGGATTCCTCCATTTTGCCGCTGCACCTTCTGGAGATCGTACTGTCTGTGGTGCAGGCATATGCGGCTTTGTTTATAACGGCCGATTTTGTGGATGCATTGATCGGGGGGCAGTATGAGAGGGCTGTAAGGCTTGCCCTTGTGCTTCTTTCGGTGGAGCTGGCCTTTGGGCTGGCGGGAAGTGCGCTGCGGCGGAAGTTCCGGGGGATGGAGACTAGGATGTGGCTTTTGTTTTATGTGTGGATACGCAAAAAAGCCTTCGCCCTGGATTACGAAAGGCTGGAAAACCCGGAGGTTGCCCAGAAGATCCTTTTTCTGGAGCGCACATCGGAGATATATGGGGGGCTGGGGACAGTGATCTATCATTACTGCCAGATTTTGTGTGCCCTGATAAAAATGGGAACCTCTGCTTTCATGGTGGGATATCTGTGTATGGCAAGGCCTGTAAGGGGGAGCGCTTTCTGGCAGGCTGTCACAAGCCCGGTCTGTTCCTTTGTGTTATTCGGCGGGGCTTTGTTTGGGATGGTGGCATTTTCCTTTTACTTTACCGGCTTTTTTGTAAAAAAGAGGATGGAGATGTTCCGGAAACACACTGGCGTGGAGGAAAAGATCAGTTACCTGTCCAAAAACATTTTTATGAATTACCAGGCGGGAAAGGTGATCCGCATTTTTGGAATGGAAAAGATGCTTTTGAAAAACAGCAGGGCAGAAAATAAGAAGGTTTATAACTTTTTCAAAGAAAGCTGCAGCAATGACCTGAAACAGGGTATGGGAGATACCGTGATCAGCAGCGTGTATGCCTGGCTGACTTATCTGTTCCTGATCTTAAAGGTTGCGGTAGGGGCGGTGACCTTAGGGGCATTTACCAAATATGCCGGGGCAATGGCAAAATTTGCTTTGGCCTGTGCGGAACTTATCGGGTCGCAGATGCAGCTTCAGCAGATGGCAACCTACATGACAGAATTTTTGGATTTCCTCAACTGGGAAAGCGCCCACACAGTCGGCACGGTCCCGGTGGAAAAGCGGGATGACGGGGAGTATGAGCTTGCCTTTGAGGATGTAAGCTTTGTTTATCCGGGCAGCGGGCAGCCAGCCCTGCGGCATGTGGACTGTAAGCTGGGCTTGAAAAAGAAAATGGCGGTGGTTGGGAAGAATGGTGCTGGCAAGACCACCTTTATCAAGCTTTTGTGCAGGCTTTATGAACCTACGGAAGGGAGGATCACATTAAATGGCGTGGACATCCGCAAGTATGATGAAGAAGAATACAGGGATCTGTTCGGCGTTGTGTTCCAGGATTTTAAACTCTTTTCCTTTACCGTAGGGGAAAACGTTGCCGCGGGCTATGGGCGGAGTGAGGAAAAGATCTGGGAAGCATTGAGAAAAGCGGGGGTGGAAGAGGTGGTACGGGAACTTCCCCAAAAAACAGATACGCTGATATTGAAAGGCCGCGGCGGCGTGGACCTAAGCGGCGGCGAGATCCAGAAGCTGGCCCTGGCGAGGGCTCTTTATAAGGATGCACCGGTGGTCATCTTAGATGAGCCTACCGCCGCCTTGGACCCTGTCAGTGAGGCGGCGGTCTATGAGAGCTTTGGCCAGATGGTGAAGGATAAGACCAGCATCTATATTTCCCACAGGATGAGCAGCTGCAGGTTCTGCGATGATATTCTGGTATTTGAGGAAGGGGGGATCGTGGAAAGGGGCAGCCATGAGGCACTGCTGGCCAGGGCAGGGGAGTATGCCAGGCTGTGGGAAGCCCAGGCGAAATATTATGTTTGATATGATGTTGTGGCATTTAGGGCCTTGCAGGCACCGCCTCCCTTCTTTGAGGCAAATTATTGCATAAAGCGGGATGTACAGATCCAAGTTCAGGTGGATTTTACCTCCCGGCCGTGATACAATTATGGTTACGCTGGGGGTTTTAGGCAATTTTCTGCGGTTTATGGGATTTTAACTATTAATGCAGTATCCAGGCAGGGACTGCGGCTTGTGGAGGGGCAAAATATGGAACAGGTGGATGGATACAAAATGGAAATCATAACAGGGCTATACCAGAAGGCCCCATCAGAACAGAAGGCCATGGTACAGAGCCTGTTCGGGGAAAATGCGGAATACAAATATGCGCTGTATTTTCAATGGTATAATGTGATACATGAGCTTGGGCATGGGGTGATGATGTTCAATGCCCCCTCCTGCCCCCATCCGGCGGAGGAAGAACAATTGGTGAATGATTTTGCCGTTGCCTACTGGCGGCAGTTCGGGGAGAGGGAGAAAGTGGAGGGGCTGTGGGACCTGGTATCACAGACGGTCCGTAAATTCCATGCCCCGGCAGAGGGGGTGCTTGGCTATATGGATTACGGAAAGGAAAAATGGGGGCAGGAAGAGCTGAATAATTTTAATAACTATGGCTGGTTCCAGTTTAGCAGCGTCCTGCAGGCACTGTCTTCCCGGCGGGGCCTTTGGGAGGTGCTGGCGGAGATGGGGATTTTAAAGGCCCGGGCTTTGGGGGAAGAGACATTTACCTATAAGGTGGATGGGCAAATGGCGTACCAAGTGGTAAAGGATGGGGTACGGGCCTTAAAGGGCCTTGGGGTGAAGCTGCCCCGGGATATCAAGGTGGTACTGGGTGATGACGTGAACTGCCATAGGTGCCAGGTGGAAAGAAAGTAGGGCAGGCGGGAAAAGCTATTAAGGATAGAACATTGAATTTATCAGTAATTTGTAGTAAACTAATTCCGTAAAGGGAGTTTATTTACGGCTGGGGCCAGATATTGCCAATACAGCCGGTGATATAAGACTTTATTTCCTCCCTGGGTTTATTAAGGGCCACTGCCAGTTCCCCATAAAGGGAGGTTTCGGCGAGACTAAAATAACGGCTGTCCAGGGCGGTTGCCTTATAGCCATTCATCATCCTGTTTTCTTTCCGGCGGTAAATGGTTTTGATAAGCTGTACCCAGGCCTTGCAGTTGTTGGAACGCATGTATTCCTTATAAGTCTTTTCCAGGGTCTTTTCGCTGGCCAGTGGGATCAGCGGGATCTCGGGGATGGACTGGATCAGGCTGTCTGCTTCCTCTTTTGACAGGGCAGGGCGGAGAAGGGTCCCTTCTGTATCCACCGGGGTGTATACCGTGCTTGCCGATGTGTATACGGGCTTTAACAGATAGTATTTCCTGTTTTTGTCAACGCCCGGGATATCCAGTGTGGTAACATCCTGTACACGGCATATTCCGTTACTGCCATAGATTACATAATCTCCTTTTTCAAACATGGTTTTACCTCCTTATAATGATATATTAGGTTTATCATAACAGATTTTTAAGGAAAATGTCAGTCAATTTTCTTAAAAATAAAAAAGATTGTGAAAACTGCTCATAAAACCATAAGGAAATATAGTATAAAATGCCAACAAAATATCATTGAAGTGGGAAAGTGGCGGAAACGGAGGATGCATTGCATGAAGCTTTATCTTGTCAGGCATGGCGAGACCGACTGGAATATTGAGAACAAAATACAAGGCCAGACCGATATTGCCCTGAATGAAAAGGGCAGGCACCAGGCAAAGGAGCTTGCCGGGGAGCTTGCCGGGGGCGGGTTCGGCGTCAGGGTGATTTATACAAGCGGCCAGATACGCGCCCGGCAGACGGCGGAGATCATAGGGCAGGCCCTGGGGATAGTGCCTGTGGCGGTAAAGGGGCTGGAGGAGATCAGCCTGGGAAAATGGGAAGGCTATACCTGGAAGCAGGTGAGGGAGGTCTTTGCGGAGGATTACCAGCTCTGGCAGAGCAACCGCCGGTACCAGGTCCCGCCCCAGGGAGAATCCTACCAGCAGCTCCTGGACAGATTGCTGCCAACCATTGACGGTATCATCAGCAAAGAAGAGGAAAATACACTGGTGGTTACCCACAGCGGCGTGATCATGACGCTGATGTCTTATGTGTACGATACCCCTTTTGAGGATATGGCAAGGCATTACAAGATGGGGAATGCCAAGATCGTCCAGCTGGATGGGGACTTGTTCTATCAAAGGTATTCACAATTACATAGTTTTAATAAATCATAAAAAAGAAAAGGAGAGAAGGATTATGAAATTAGGAGCGCTTGAGGCAGGCGGGACCAAGATGGTATGCGCCCTGGGGGACGAGACAGGAAAGATTTTTGAGCAGATCTCCATTCCCACATTGACACCGGAGGAAACGGTGCCCAAAATGATCGAATATTTTCAGAAAGCACAGGTGGACGCGCTGGGGATCGGTTGCTTCGGCCCCATAGACCCGGACAAGAATTCGGCTACCTACGGCTATATCACCAGCACACCCAAGCTGGCGTGGGCGGATTACAATATCGTGGGGGCTTTTGAAAAAGCCCTTGGGTGCCCGGTAGGGTTTGACACAGACGTAAACGGCTCTGTGCTGGGAGAGGCCACCTTCGGACAGGCAAAAGGGAAAAGCAACGTGATTTACATTACCATAGGGACCGGCGTGGGCGTGGGTGTTTTGATCGAAGGAAAGCTTCTTCATGGGATGCTCCATCCGGAAGCAGGGCATGTACTGATCAGAAAACGGGAGGACGATGCCTATGAGGGAAGATGCCCTTACCATAAGACCTGCCTGGAAGGGCTGGCAGCAGGGCCGGCAGTAGAGGCGCGCTGGGGCAAAAAGGCCATTGAGCTGAAGGATGACCAGAAAGTGTGGGACCTGGAAGCGTACTATATCGCCCAGGCGCTTTGCGGGTACATCCTCACCCTTTCCCCGGAAATGATCATCCTGGGCGGGGGCGTGATGCACCAGGAGCAGCTTTTCCCTCTCATACGGAAGTATGTAAAGGAAATGCTAAACGGTTATATTAAGACGGAAGAGTTAAACAATATTGACAGCTACATCGTGCCTGCCAGCCTCCACGACGACCAGGGGATCATGGGATGCCTGGAACTTGGAAGAAGGGCTCTTGGGGAAGGAAAGGGCTGATAAAGAAAGAAGAAAAGCCAAGGAAATGCGGCGCAGGGGAGGCCTGTGCCGCATCTGTTATATTTTGTTGCCATAAGAAGAAGTTATGTTTGGACAGCCGGTATGGGAAAGGCCAGTTGGGGTGTCAATGGGGGAGATATATGCAGGCAGAAGGATGGAAAAAACAATGAAGCATATATGTATGGGACTCTTAGCCCATGTAGATGCGGGAAAGACAACGTTATCGGAGGCGCTGCTGTACCTGTGCGGAAGTATCCGCAGGCTGGGCAGGGTGGACAAAAAGGACACCTTTCTGGATTGGGACAGCCAGGAGCGGTCAAGGGGCATTACCATTTTTTCCAAGCAGGCCCGCCTGTTTGTGGAGGATGCGGAGATCACCCTGCTGGACACGCCGGGACATGTGGATTTTTCGGCGGAAATGGAGCGCACATTGCAGGTGCTGGACGTTGCCGTCCTGGTGATCGGGGGCAAGGACGGGGTGCAGGGGCATACCCATACCCTGTGGAGGCTGCTGGCACGTTATCACATCCCGGTTTTTATTTTTGTGAATAAGATGGACCAGCCAGGGGCGGAGCGGGGGGAAATTTTCAGAAGCCTGCAGGAGCAGTTTGGCGATAGCTGCGTTGACTTTTCCAGCCAGGATACGGAAAGCTTTTATGAAGGGGTTGCCCTCAATGAGGAGGAGGCCCTTAATGAGTTTCTGGAGACCGGGAGGGTAAAAAAGGAACATATCAGAAAGCTGATAGGGGAAAGAAAGGTCTTTCCCTGCTTTTTTGGCTCGGCCCTAAAGCCCTTTGGTGTGGAGGAACTGTTAGAGGGGATCTCCGGCTGGGCCTGTGAAAGGGATTATCCTGCCGCCTTTGGGGCACGGGTCTTTAAAATTACCCGGGACGGGCAGGGGATGCGGCTGACCCATATGAAGATCACCGGGGGCTCGCTAAAGGCCAGGGAGACCCTTTCCGGCGCCGGGGCAAGGCTGGGCGGGCAGGAGGAGACATGGCAGGAAAAGGCAAACCAGATCCGGCTTTATTCCGGGGAGAAATTCGAGACTGTGGGGGAAGCCTGTGCCGGTATGGTGTGCGCTGTCACCGGGCTTACCCATACCTGGCCAGGCCAGGGGCTGGGAATTGAGAAGGAGGTTCCCTCCCCGGCGCTGTCCCCTGCGATCTGCCACAGCATACTCTTACCTAAGGGGTGCGACCCTTCCCTGATGCTTCCCAAGCTGCGGCAGCTTGAAGAGGAAGACCCCCAGCTCCATATAGGATGGGATGAAAAGAACCGGGAGATCAAGGCGCGGATTATGGGGCAGGTACAGACACAGATACTGGCAAACCTGATAAAAGAGCGGTTTGGCGTGGATGTGGCCTTTGGGGCAGGGAGCATAGTTTATAAAGAAACCATTGCAAATACCGTAGAAGGGGTGGGGCATTTTGAACCCCTGCGCCACTATGCGGAGGTGCATCTTCTCTTAGAGCCCGGGGAGCCGGGGAGCGGGCTGCAGGTCGGCGCGGAGTGCAGTGAGGAGATCCTTGCCCCTAACTGGCAGAGGCTGGTCCTGGCCCATTTACAGGAAAAGGAGCATGTTGGCGTATTGATGGGGGCGGCTGTGACGGATATGAAAATTACCCTGAGATCAGGGCGTGCCCACCAGAAGCATACTGAGGGCGGGGACTTCCGGCAGGCGGCCTACCGGGCCTTACGCCAGGGGCTGATGCAGGCGGAAAATGTGCTTTTGGAGCCGTACTATGCATTCCGCCTGGAGGTTCCGGACCAGGCGGTGGGCCGGGCGATGGCAGACCTGGAGAACCGCTGGGGGAAGTTTACCCTGGAACAGGGCACCCAGGGGCTGTGTGTGCTGAAAGGGACAGCCCCTGTGGCGGCCTTGCAGGATTACCAAAAAGAGGTGACAGCCTACACCAGGGGGCTGGGACGGCTTTCACTGAGCCCAAAGGGGTATTTTCCCTGCCATAATACGGAGGAAGTCCTGGAAAAGGCTGGCTATGACCCTTTAAGGGATGTGGAAAACCCGGCGGATTCTGTATTCTGCGCACATGGGGCAGGGTTTCTGGTAGCCTGGGACCAGGTAAAAGACTATATGCACCTGGAAAGCTGCCTGTGTGGGGAGCCCCAGGAGGGACAGGCACTGCCGGAGGGGGATTATTTTTCTGTAAATGGCAGTTACCGCAGGCCCCAAAAGCCCAGGGAAGGCGGGGAGCCGCCCCTGATGGGGCAGGAGGAGATCGAAGAGATTTTAAACAGGACTTCCCATGCCAACCAACGGGCAGGCAAAGAGGGCAGCCGGGGCGGTGCCTATGGCTGGAAGAGGGGGAAAGGGGGGGATCTGTTCTCCGGCACAGCCCATACAAGGGTATATGCGCCAAAGGAAAAAAAGGAAGAGTACCTGCTGGTTGACGGGTACAATGTGATATTTGCCTGGGAGGAACTGAAGGGACTGGCGGAGAGGAACCTGGACGGGGCAAGGGGGAAGCTCCTTGACCTGCTGTGCAACTATCAGGCAGTGCGGGGATGCAGCCTGATCGCTGTTTTTGATGCTTACCGGCTGGCGGGGCATCCCACAGAGTTTCTTGATTACCACAATATCCATGTGGTGTATACAAAAGAAGCGGAAACGGCAGACCAGTATATTGAAAAATTTGCCCATGAAAACAGCCGCAGGTACGATGTGACTGTGGCCACCTCCGACGGGCTGGAACAGATAATCATTGTAGGGCAGGGATGTAAGCTGATCTCCTCAAGGGAACTGAAAGAAGAGCTGGAGAGGGCTTCTTCCCAGGCAGTCCAGGACTTTCAAAGGAAGAACCCGGCCAAAAAGATTTCCCTGGAAAATGCCCTGCCGGAAAAGGCTGCGGAGGAAATCCGGAAATTCAGGGAAGGGTTTGGGGAGTAGGCGGCAGCTATTTAGGCCACATTGCTTGAATAAATCCTGAAACCGGGGTACAATATGCACACAGGTATCAAATAGGCAAGCTGTAAGAGCATATAAAAAGAAAAAGGAGAACTGATATAAATGCATATTATTTTATTGTCCGGCGGTTCCGGAAAGCGCCTGTGGCCTCTTTCCAACGATATCCGTTCCAAACAGTTTATCAAAATATTTAAGACGCAGACTGGAGAATACGAGTCCATGGTACAGCGCATGTACCACCAGATACGGGAAGTGGACCAGGATGCTGCTGTCACAGTGGCCACTTCCAAAACCCAGGTATCTTCCATACATAACCAGTTGGGAGATAAGGTTTCGGTGTGTGTGGAATCCAGCAGGCGCGATACTTTTCCGGCCATTGCCCTGGCAAGCGCATACCTTCATGATGAAAAAGGAGTTCCCGGGGAGGAGCCGGTGGTGGTCTGCCCGGTAGACCCTTATGTGGAGAAGGATTATTTTGAAGCCTTAAAGAAACTGGGGGAGATTGCCAGGTGCGGGGAGGCAAAACTGGTCTTTATGGGAATGGAGCCAACCTATCCCAGCGAAAAATACGGCTATATCATACCGGAGGATGCCAATACTGTAAGCAGGGTGGCCACCTTCAAAGAAAAGCCAGACGCCCGGACGGCGGAGCAGTATATCAGGCAGGGGGCTTTGTGGAACGGCGGCGTATTTGCCTATCAGCTAAAATATGTGCTGGAAAAGGCCCATGAACTGATAGACTTTAGGGACTATCAGGATTTGGCGGCAAAGTATGGCACCCTGGATAAAATCAGCTTTGACTATGCGGTTGCGGAGAAAGAAAAGGACAGCAAAGTCATGCGCTTCCAGGGACAATGGAAGGACCTGGGTACGTGGAACACCTTGACAGAAGCCATGGAGGAAACCTGTATCGGCAAGGGGATGGTAAACCAGGCATGTGAGAACGTCCATATTGTTAATGAACTGGATGTGCCGGTACTATGCATGGGGCTGAAGGACGTGGTAGTTTCCGCAAGCCCGGAGGGAATCCTGGTTTCGGATAAGGAACAGTCCAGCTATATCAAGCCCTTTGTGGATAAAATAGACCAGCAGGTCATGTTTGCAGAAAAGTCCTGGGGGAGCTTCCGGGTCCTGGATGCCACTGAAGAGAGCCTGACCATCAAGGTGACGTTAAATCCGGGCAATAAAATGAATTATCACAGCCATGAAAGAAGGGACGAGGTGTGGAACGTGATCTCCGGCTGCGGGAGAAGCATTATCGACGGGCAGGTGCGCAGCATAAAGGCAGGGGATGTGCTGGACATGAAAGCGGGGAGCCGGCATACGGTGCTTGCGGATACAGAGCTGAAAATCATTGAAATTCAGTTTGGGAAAGAAATCAGCGTGCAGGATAAGCAAAAATTTGAGTTCCCGGCGCTTTAATGGATAAGAGGATTAAAAAGAGAGGAGCATTAATGAACGCAGACAATAACTCAGAAGTTCTGAAAAACCATAAACCAGGGGAAGGTAATGCCATTCTTACACAGGAGGAAAAAAAGCAGAACACCAAACAGATTGCCATTTACCTTCTGATTACCTTTGTTGTAACCTATGGCATAGAGATTTTTATGATAATGCCCATGGTGGGAAGCACAGATGTGGACCAGGCATATGCTGCCCAGGCCCTGATTTCCAGCGTAATGTTTATTCCCGCTTTTTCTGCGCTGCTTACAAGGCTTCTTACCAAGGAGCGGCTGATGGGGAGCAACCTGATGCTTACCCTGAACCTGAAAGGCAACAAGAAGTATTACGGGCTTGTGTGGTTTGGGTTTGCCCTGCTGGTCATATTAGGCACGGCGCTGTATTTTTTCATTTTTCCCAAACAGTACGACGGCAATATGGGCTATCTGCAGATGCTATTGGACAGACAGGCCCAGGCTGGCGGCCAGGCCATTACCTTAGAGCAGATGAAGCAGACAATGCTGGTGCAGATTGGCATGGGAATCTTTTTGTCTCCCTTTATGAATATTATAAACTGCTTTGGGGAAGAGTGGGGATGGAGGGGGTTTTTGCTGCCCCGGATGTTAAAGCAGTTCCGGGTAGTCCCCACATTACTTTTGTGCGGGCTGATCTGGGGACTGTGGCATGCGCCCCTTACGGTGATGGGGCATAACTATGGGGTGGGGTATCCTGGCTATCCGGTACTGGGGATCCTTGCCATGTGCGTTTTCTGTACGGCGGTGGGCATTATTCTCTCCTATGTTACCATCAAAACCAAAAGCTGTATCCCTGCGATCCTGGGGCATGGGCTGCTGAACGGGTTCGCTTCTGTGGGCATTTATTTTACCTCCCTGGAGAACCCCTATAATGTGTTCTTGGGGCCGGCCCCCACAGGGCTGATTGGGGGGGCGGGCTTTCTCATACTGGCGGCGGTGCTCCTTTACCAGTTATATAAAGAAGAAAAACGAAATCAATAAATTCAAGGGATTTTCCCTGAAGCTATTGCATTTTATATACCATAGTGCTACAATACATTAGAATTGAATGATGATTACTAGATTAGAGTGGACTTGGCAGTCCACTCTTTTTTAAGCAAAAGTGTAAGAGGTGAATGCATGTCAAAAAGAGAAAGCTATGAATTAAAAACAGAGGAACTGTTAAAGCCCATTGCCCATGCCGCTAATGTGGAGATTTACGACGTGGAATATATAAAGGAAGGGAGCGACTGGTACCTGCGCTGTTATATTGACAAAGAAGGGGGCGTCACCATTGACGACTGTGAAAAGGTAAGCAGGGCCCTTTCCGACGGACTGGACAGGGAGGACTTTATCGGGGACGCCTATATTTTGGAGGTAAGCTCCCCTGGCCTTGGGAGGATGCTGAAAAAGGATAAGCACCTGGAAAAAAGCCTCCTGGAAGAGGTGGAAATAAAAACATATAAGCCCATAAACGGGGCAAAGGAGTTTTCGGGCATTTTGAAGGCATTTGACGAAACCACCATTACACTTGGAATAGCATTTGAAAAGGAAATAGAGGATATTGCATTTAACAGAAAAGATATTGCAGCAATCAGGCTGGCACTGGATTTTTAGCCCGGGGAAAAGAGCGGGCGGAAAGGGATAAGGGAAATGAATAAGGAATTAAAGGAAGCGCTGGATATTTTGGAGAAGGAGAAGGAAATCAGTAAGGAAACGCTTTTTGAAGCTATTGAAAACTCGCTGATTACGGCCTGCAAGAACCACTTTGGCAAGTCCGACAATGTGAAAGTGGAAATTGACAGAGATACCTGTGACTTTCTGTGCTATGCGGAAAAGGAAGTGGTGGAAGAGGTGGAGGATGACTGCCTGGAGATATCACTGGAAGACGCACGGGAGATCAAATCCAGAGCAGCCCTTGGCGATATCATACATGTAGAGATCAAATCCAAAGAGTTTGGCCGTATTGCTACCCAGAATGCAAAAAATGTTATTTTACAGAAAATACGCGAAGAAGAACGGAGCGTTATTTATAATCAGTATTTCGAAAAGGAAAAAGATATTGTAACAGGTATCGTCCAGCGTTATATCGGCAGGAATATCAGCATAAACCTTGGAAAGGCGGATGGGATACTTAACGAGAGCGAGCAGGTAAGGGGGGAAACCTTCCGGCCCACGGAGAGGATCAAGGTCTATATCCTGGAAGTGAAAAATACCCCCAAAGGCCCCAGGATCCTGGTCAGCCGGACCCACCCGGAGCTGGTAAAGCGCCTCTTTGAGGCAGAGGTTACAGAGATTAAGGACGGGACAGTGGAAATCATGAGCATTGCCAGGGAAGCGGGAAGCAGGACCAAGATGGCAGTGCGCTCCAACAACATAAACGTAGATGCGGTAGGCGCATGTGTGGGGTTAAACGGAGCCAGGGTCAATTCCATTGTGGAGGAACTGCGGGGAGAAAAAATCGATATTATCAACTGGGACGACAACCCGGGCAATCTGATACAGAACGCCTTATCCCCGGCGAAGATCGTGGCGGTGTTTGCAGACCCGGATGAAAAGACGGCGAAAGTGGTGGTGCCCGATTACCAGCTTTCCCTTGCCATCGGAAAAGAGGGGCAGAACGCCAGGTTAGCGGCCAGGCTTACCGGCTACAAGATCGATATCAAGAGTGAGACCCAGGCAAAAGACGCCTATGGCTTCCGGTATGAAGACTATATGGATGAATACGATGAATATGATGAAGAGGATGAGGAAGATTACGGGGAAGAGGCCATGGACGTAGACGGGGAATTCGATGAAAAGCCGGAAGAGGGCACAGAAGAAGCGCCTGCCGGGGCAGATGGGCAGGCGCCGGAGGAGGATTATGGGGAAGAGGCCATAGAGGACCTGGAAGAACCCGGCGGGGAAGAGGATTTTGAGGAACCGGAAGAGATTTTCCAGGAACCGGAAGCGTTGGAAGGGCCTGCCCTGGAGGAAGGGATTGAAGCGCCGGAAGAAGCAGAAGAGAAAGGAGAGCCCGGCGGGGAAGAAGATTCCGGGGAACCAGGGGAGCCTTGGGAGGAAGAAGAGCCTGAGGAAGAAGCATACCGGGAAGATACCGGCATGGAGGAATAAGGGGGAGTTTTTATGGCAAAGAAAATCCCCATGCGGCAGTGCATCGGATGCGGGGAAATGAAAAGCAAGAAAGAGATGATGCGGATACTGCGTACCCCGGAAGGTGAGATCCTTTTGGACACTACCGGAAAAAAGAACGGAAGGGGCGCATATCTTTGCAGGGAAAGGGATTGTCTTTTAAAAGCGCGGAAGAATAAGGGAGTGGAGCGTTCTTTTAAAATGAGTGTCCCAGGCGAGGTTTACGAGAAACTGGAAAAGGAGTTTGATGCGTTGCATGAATAATAAAGTACTGTCTCTCTTAGGGATTGCCGCCCGGGGGAGGAATGTGGTAAGCGGCGAGTTTTCTACAGAGAAGGCAGTGAAAGCAGGCAGGGCGGAGCTGGTGATTGTCAGCAGTGACGCTTCTGAGAATACAAAAAAAATGTTCACCGATAAGTGTGCATTTTATGGGATACCGATTTATGTTTACAGTGACAGGCATTCGCTGGGCAGGGCAATCGGAAAAGAAATGAGGGTATCTGCAGCGGTTACGGAAAAAGGGCTGGCGGAAAGCATCATAAAGCATTTAGAAGAGCTGCAGGATTAAGACGGAGGTAATGGAATGGCCAAAATTAAAGTGCATGAGATAGCAAAAGAATTGGAAAAGCAAAGTAAAGAAATCATTGCTTTTTTACAGGATAAAGGAATAGAAGTAAAAGCAGCCCAAAGCGCCCTGGAAGAGGAAGCGGCAGAGATGGTCAGAAAAGCTTTTGGCAGGGAAAACGCAGGGAAGGCAGGCCAAAATGCCCTGGAAAAGCAGGAAACAAAAGCCAGCCAGAAGCCGGAACAGAAAGCAGGGGCCAAATCAGACGGCGCGGCGCAGCAAAGCCCAAAGCCCGCCCAGGAGGACAAAAAACAGCCCCGGCAGGAAACAAAGCCGGAGGGCAGGGAAAAAGCCCAGGGGCAGGCAGGGGGGGAAGCGCCCAGAAGAAAGAAGAAAATTATTGTTGTCAGCAATCCCCATAACAGTAATATCCCGGGGCAGCGTTCCCAGGCGTCCCATTCCGGCAGCAGCAATTCCCAGGGAAACCATCCTAATGGGGCAGGGGAGAAAAAGCAGGGACAGCCAAAGCAGGCACAACAAAAACAGGGACAGCAAAAGCCCGGGCAGGCAGGGCGCCAGGGGGCGGGGGGCGGAAACCGCCAGAACCAGCCAAACCAGAACCGCCGCCAGGGGCAGGGAGGCCAGAAAAAGGAGGTTCCCCATAAGATTATCCGCCCTTTGACAGCTCCTTCCATACCGGAAAGTATGCAGGTTGACTTTAAGCTCAACGCCCAGAAACTGGAAAATGAAAGGATCGCCGCGAAAAATGCCCAGGCAGCCAGGGAAGCCGAGGCAAAAGCGGCAAAGGAGGCAGCGGAAGCAAAAGCAGCCCAGGAAGCAGCGGCGGCAAAGGCAGCCCAGGAAGAAAGGGCAGCAAAAGAAGCTGCGGAAAAGAAAAATGCCCAGGCGGCAAGGCCTGCCCAGAGCGCGTCGGGCAGGCCCGAGCGGCAGGCAAACAGGGGATCCCGGCAGCCCCAGGGAAATGAAAGGCGTCAAAGAGATGACAGGTATCAGAGGAATGAGAGGACTGCGGCGGGCAGCGGCAGTGGCAGCAGCCAAGGCGAAAGGAATGCCAGGGGCGATGGCAGAAGGCCCGAAGGGGCTAACCGTATGGGCGGCCAGGGCGGCAGGGCTGATTTCAGGGGTAATAACACTGATAGGAATAATAACAGGCCTGGGGGAAATAATAACCGCAACGAGAGAGGCGCTCAGGGGCAGGACAATCGATTTAAACGGGGTGAGAAGCCAGGTAAAGGTTTCATTTCGGAAGCCCCCGTTAAGGATGAAAAGCGCAGGGATGACGAGAAGCGCAGGATCAGCCAGGAGAAGGATAAAAAGTCTAAAAAAGACTTTATCTATGAAGAGGATGACAGTGCAGTAAAAGGCAAAAATAAGGCAGGCAGGTTTATCAAGCCTGAAAAGAAAGCCACAGAAGTGATGGAAGAGCAGATCAAAGTTATCACCATACCTGAGACCCTTACCATCAAGGAGCTGGCGGATAAGATGAAGCTGCAGCCTTCCGTGATCATCAAAAAGCTGTTCTTACAGGGACAGATTGTAAATGTAAATTCGGATATTTCCTTTGAGGATGCGGAGAACATTGCCATTGAATATGAGATCATCTGTGAGAGGGAAGTAAAAGTAGATGTTATCGAGGAGCTTTTGAAGGAAGAAGAAGAGGCAGCGGAGAAAATGGAGGGCAGGCCCCCTGTAATCTGTGTTATGGGGCATGTTGACCATGGGAAGACTTCCCTGCTGGACGCTATCCGGAAAACCAATGTGACGGATAAGGAAGCAGGGGGGATTACCCAGCATATCGGCGCATATACGGTCAATATCAACGGCCAGTCCATTACATTCCTTGACACCCCGGGGCATGAAGCCTTTACCGCAATGCGTATGCGCGGCGCCAACTCCACAGATATTGCCATTTTAGTTGTGGCGGCAGATGACGGGGTGATGCCCCAGACAGTGGAGGCTATCAACCATGCCAAGGCAGCGGGAATTGAAATTGTGGTTGCCGTAAATAAGATTGATAAGCCCGGCGCGAATATTGACAGGGTAAAACAGGAAATGACAGAATACGAGCTGATCCCTGTGGATTGGGGCGGGACTACGGAATTTGTGCCTGTTTCCGCGAAATCCGGGGAAGGCATTGAAAACCTTCTGGAAACCATCCTGCTGACGGCGGAGATT
>OFGR01000177.1_pt1 | contig 66002 bp, 52 predicted proteins | sample 1521811 | NCBI WGS metagenome assembly OFGR01 (sample SAMEA3504098, study PRJEB24116) | mouse gut metagenome | biome: mouse gut; feature: mouse-associated habitat; material: faeces | place: Denmark | collected 2011 | reverse complement strand
TTTTCCCATAAAATGGGAGGTTTTTTTGTGAGAAATTTTTTAAGCGTCAGAGCTGATCATGTTCATCACCTCGTTTGGATCAAAAATGTTTTTTTATAAGGCTTACGCCATTTGATTATGATAACAGAATACAATGAAAATTTCCATGGCTATTTGGGTGGTTTTGGTCTCCGGGAATTTTCTATGGATTTGCTTGACTTATAAAACTTACAGGCGTAATATTTTAGATAGTAAAAGAGGGCATAAGATTTTAAAATAGAGATGTTTAGGCATAATAGTTATTAAGGGGAGAAAGGCTATGGTGAAAAAGAAAAAGGCAGGTAATACTGCACGGACGGTATTGGCGGGCATGATGTGTCTGCTTTTTTCAGCAGGGTGTTCTGCTGCCAAAGAAGAAGGGAAGCAGGTAATTTTGCCGGAAGCGGTAAATGAAAGGGTAGAGGAGGCTGAAGGGGAGGAGAAGGCACCAGTACAGGCGGCCCCTGAAGTGGTCCCAAAGGAGCCGGAAATCCTGGAAGTGGACTGGGGGGAATATTTTGGCGGCTGCCAGGGAGCTGCGGTTGTGTATGATGCCGCCAGAAGAAGGTATACGGTTTATCACCGTGAGATGGCACAGGAAAGGAGATCCCCATGTTCTACTTTTAAGGTCATATCATCACTGATTGCCCTGGAAATGGGAGTGGTGGATCCGGAAAATTCGCTCCGGCAGTGGAGCCGGGAGAATTTCTGGAATGAAAAGTGGAACCAGGATATTGACTTTCGGGAGGCATTCCGGGAATCCTGCGTGTGGTATTTCCGGCAGGTGATAGATGAAATCGGGCAGGAGAGGATGCAGGAAGAGTTAGGGAGGCTCTGCTATGGCAATTGTGATATTTCTGATTGGGAGGGGCGGCTGAATACCAACAATAACAACAGGGCATTAACAGGATTCTGGATTGAATCATCACTGAAAATTTCTCCCTGGGAGCAGACGGAGGTGATGGAAAGGATCTTTGGGACAGATTCTGTTTATTCCCAAGAGGCGTTGGCGGAATTAAAGCAGGTTATGCTGGTGGCAGAAGAAAACCATACAGATATTCCTATATATGGAAAGACCGGGATGGGGAAGGAGCAGGGAACCGTGGTGGACGCCTGGTTTGCCGGATTTGCACAAAAGGCGGAAGGGAATATTTATTTTTGTGTATATCTGGGAAGGACGGAGGATAAGGAGGTATCCAGCGCTGTGGCAAAGGATATTGCAATCCGGATTGTATCGGGCTATGATTTTTCGGTGGAATGGGGGAGTATGTGAAAAAAAGAGGGAAATTATTTGGGGCGTTGTTGCTGGCGGCAGTCCTTTTGGCCGCAGGTTATTCCCGGTACATGGAACCTGAAATGCTGACTGTGAAAGAAATCACAGTAGAAACAGACAGGGATATTGAAAACTGCAAGGTTATATTTTTTACGGATACCCATTTTGGGAAATTATATGATGAAAGCCATGGGGAGAAGATAGCAGAGCTCATTAACCAACGGAATGCGGACATTGTAGTGTTTGGGGGGGATCTGCTGGATAATTATGGGCGGGACAGGGATTTGCTGGATATGGCATATTTGCAAAAGGTACTGGGCGGAATAAAGGCTAAGGAAGGGAAGTTTGCCGTATTTGGGAACCATGACTATGGAGGCGGGGCTTTCCGTATTTATGAAGAGTTTATGGAGAAATGCGGCTTTTTGGTATTGGTCAATGAACAAAGGACCCTGGAAAAATATCAGATTGATATTATAGGGGTTGACGATTATCTCCTGGGGCAGGCAGATTATGGTTTGTGCCGGATGCAAAGCGACAGGTTCCATCTTATCATATCCCATGAACCGGTTGTATGCAAATTTGTGGAGGGCTTGGGGGATAACCTGGCGCTGGCAGGGCATACCCATGGGGGGCAGGTATCCGTCCCTTTCCTTACGGACAAACTGCTTCCTCCCGGCTCAGGCCAATATGTAAAAGGATACTATACATCCGGTGAGGATGGCCTGGGGGATTCGGTCCAAATGTATGTGAGCAGCGGTATTGGGATGGCCAAGTATCCCTTCCGGTTTTTTAATGTCCCGGAAATTATTGAGATAACTATTGTGAAAAAGGATGGGTGATTGCCCTTGTAAATGGGTTTCCGGAAAGGGTTGTTTCCCCCTGCCTATAGGAGAGCGGTGGAAAAGATTTGCCCGGGCAGTGCAAATGATATTGCCTGCCCGGGCGCTTTTTCAGTTATTACAGTTCTTAAATTTGAAATTGATCCATCAGATTTACCATGGTTTCAACCTGGGCTTTCTGTTCCTGGCTTACTGCCGCAGTTTCCTCTGAGGTTGCGGAGTTGTTGTCCACCATGGAAGAAACCTGCATGATACTGTCATTTATTACCTGCATATGGGAAGCATCCTGTTCCAGTACCTGGGCAATGTGTTCAATCATTTCAGTGGCAGCTTTTGCCTCCTCCATAACTTCTTTCATGTTTGAGGCTGTTTCATCTGCGATGATAATGCCTTTCCCCATTGCATCCACCGTCATATCAATCAGTTCTGTGGTCTTTCCCGCAGCTTTTGCGGACTCGTCCGCCAGATTCTTCACCTGGTCAGCAACAACAGCAAAGCCCCTTCCGGCTTCCCCGGCGCGGGCAGCTTCAATAGCGGCATTTAAGGACAGGAGATTTGTCTGGGAAGCAATGTCTTCTATGGTCCCGATAATGGTGCCAATCTGCTCGGAGCATTCGCTGATTTTGGCAATGGCTTCTTTTAATTCCTGCATTTTTTCATTGCCCTTTTCCAGGGTGTGCCCGGCTTTGGAGGCAATCTGTGCGGATTTTTCCGCCTCTTTGGTATTGTCTGACATGCTCTTTGTCATGCCTTCAAAGATGGACATAAGCTCGCTTACCTGGGTTGCCTGGGTGGTACAGCTTGAGGCAAGGTCCGTAGCGGCACAGGCAAGCTGTTCGGCCCCGCTGTCGATCTGGCCGGAAACGTTGCGGATGGTATGCAGGGTTTCCCGCATTTTTTCCCCGATTTTCAGGAAGGATTCTTTGATTTCCACAAATTCGCCCACATACTCCTGGCGGATTTTGATAACATAATTGCCGTCGCCCATTTCCTCCAGGACTTCTGTGATCTCTTTTATCATGCCCATCAGGTTTTTCTTCATAAAGGAGATGGCGGCAACCATGTTCCCCACCTCGCTGTCATCCTCCTTAAGGGCTAAGTCAGTATGGAAATCCCCGCCGGCAAGGACTGTCATCTGTTCGGAAACCTTTACAATAGGCTGCAGCAGTTCCCTGTTGGCAAAGGATATGGTTTTAACTAACTGATAGACCACATAGACAAAAGAAGTGGCGAACAGGATCTCAAAAATAATCTGAATAAATTTAAAAAAGGACTGGTTTTCATCTTTTCTCTGGATGATGCTGGCAATGGTTTCGTCTGTCAGCTGGTTAATCTGGTTTACTGTATTTTCGTATTCAATGCTGAAAACATTGGACTGGGCGGCTGCTAAGTCCCCCCTTTTGCCGCTGGCGAAAGCTTCCTCCTCCAGCGGGACAAGATTTTCGGACATGGAGGCAATTTTATTCAAATCTGCCCATTCCTGGTCTGTGATGCCGCACTTTTTCAGGGTTTCAATGGCGTGGTCACGGTTCTTGTCTGTGTTTAGCTCTTTCATGTAGGCGTTGTAGTAGTCCTCGTTTCCGGTTACGGCAAAGGACTGGACATTAAAGGTTAGCGTTTTTGAGCCAATCCGGTACTGGTTCAGCGCCATAGTGGTGTTTAACTGTGTTTCATGTGTCCTGGTTACATTGATATTAATAGCGATAAATCCAATCAGAAGGGCTGCGCCTGTTCCCACTGCGATAAACGCCTGCTGTACCAGCTTCCGAAGCTGTGCCGACTGACTGTTTTTTCCTGCTGCCCCGCTTTCTCTTTTTCCCATCGTAATAAATCCGCCTTTCTTTTATTTTATCTGCAGGAAATGCCGCAGCATTTCCTGCAGGTGCGTTACAGAATCTGGAAAGAGAGTGCGCCCTGGCCTGCCGCCGCAGATGGCGGTAGAAGTCCATGGATAATGTATTTAACAAAAATCCCCACCACGAATGGTAGGGACAAAAAGCTCATACGGTATCGTCTGTGATCTGTAGGCCGACATAGTAAAAGTTGTACCCCGCCTTATCAAAAAGCGGTAAAGATATCATAAATAATTCAATTCCTGCCTGGGGAGCATTCCCCTGCAGGCGTTTTCTCCAACACAGTTTCCGTATTTTTATTATACGTAGAAAGCGGAAAAAAAGCAATACTATATTAGAATAATATAATAGTTGAAAAGTACTTGTTTTGTGCTAGACTTATAAACAGGAAGGCCGCCGGGCAGCGGCGGGGAAAATACCAAGGAGAAGGAGAAGGGTATGGCGGCAAGCATCAAAACAATGACAGAGGGAAAGCCGGGGAGGCTGATTTTTACTTTTGCGCTGCCCCTGATGCTGGGAAATGTATTTCAGCAGTTGTATACAGTGGTGGACACTATGGTGGTGGGGAAGTACCTGGGGGTGAACGCCCTTGCTGCCCTTGGTGCGGCAGACTGGCTCAACTGGATGATGCTGGGCATTGTGCAGGGCTTTACCCAGGGCTTCGGGATACTTATGGCACAGGAGTTTGGGGCTGGTAATTATCCCCGGCTGCGGGGCGTTATTGGAAACTCTGCGGCGCTTTCCGCCGCTTTTTCCCTGTTTTTGCTTACCTTGGGGCAACTACTGGCACATCCGGTGCTTTTGCTTTTGCAGACGCCGGGGGCTATTATGCCCGGTGCCCTGCTTTATCTGAGGATCATGTTCCTGGGGCTTCCGGTGGTGATGGCTTATAACCTTCTCGCCTGTATCCTGCGTTCCCTGGGAGATGGAAAAACGCCCCTGCAGGCCATGGTGGTGGCATCCCTTACCAATATTGTGCTGGACCTGCTTTTTGTGATGGGGTTCCATTGGGGGATTGCAGGGGCGGCAATGGCTACCCTGGCGGCCCAGGTGGTATCCGGCATTTTTTGCCTTTACCATATCAGCAAGGTGGAGATATTGGGGCTAAAAAAGGAGGATTTCCGGGTAAGGGGGCAAATGTTCCTGCGGCTGTTGGGGCTGGGGTCGCCTATGGCTTTCCAGAACTGTATGATTGCTGTGGGAGGCATGATCGTCCAGTTTGTGATCAATGGCTTTGGGGTAATCTTCATTGCAGGCTTTACCGCTACCAACAAGCTGTACGGTATTTTGGAGATTGCCGCCACCTCCTATGGCTATGCCATGATTACCTATGTGGGGCAGAACCTGGGGGCAGGAAAATATCAGCGGATCCGGGAGGGGATGCGCAGGGCGGTAGTGATTGCCATTGCCACCTCTCTGGCGATCAGCGGGGTGATGCTGCTGTTTGGGAAGGTAATCCTTAGCTGGTTTATTTCCGGCACGCCCCAGGAAGAGGCACAGACTTTGCAGATTGCCTATTTCTATCTGGCGGTTATGAGTGTTTTCCTTTGGGTGCTCTACATACTCCATGTGGTGCGCTCTGCCATCCAGGGCATGGGAAACACCCTGCTTCCCATGGTATCGGGCATTGCAGAGTTCCTTATGCGGACAACCACTGCGCTGCTGCTCCCTTTGTGGGTGGGCGAAAACGGTATTTTCTTTGCAGAGATTGCCGCCTGGGCAGGGGCAGATGTTGTGCTTGTGATGAGCTATTTTGCAGTCGCAGGAAAATACCTGAAAGAGAGATAAAGGGGCTTTTATTCTTTGGGCCGGCTGTATAGGAGCTGGTAATTCCTGGGGGACAGGCCAAAATGGCGTTTAAATATTTTGGAAAAATGGTAGATGTCAGGGTAACCCACAGACAGCCCGGCAGTGGAGGGAGATTCTCCGTAAACAGTAAGCAGTTCCGCCGCACGCCCCAACCGGAGGTTGATCAGGTACTTTTGGGGAGATATCCCCATCCGCTCTTTGAAGATTCCGGAAAAGTAGCTGCGGTTCAGCCCCAGTTTTGCGGCAATCTGTTCTACTGTAATGTCGTTAATATACTCTGCATTGATATAGCTGAGTGCCTTTTCCACATAATCCGCGGAGGGCTGCCCTTCTTCCAGGAGGATACTGAACAGTTCCCAGATTTTGGCACAGAGAAAGGCGCTCCGTCCATTTTCCATCTTCCCGCACCGGAGCATATCTTCAAAGACAGTACCTGTTTGGGGAGAATGGATGATTGGGTTTTCCAGGGGCGGCGGGACTGCTTCCTGGGCAGTAAAACCAATCCATATGTACCGCCATGGATTCTTCTGGTCTGCCTCATAATAAGTCTCCTCATAGGGAGGGATCACAAAAATGTCCCCGGGCTTTACCGGATGGGAGGCCCCGTTTCTTACAAATGTGCCGAACCCGTATACCACATAATGCAGGAGCCAGTGAGTGCGTATGCCGGGGCCGAAGGAATGGCCAGGCTTGCAGCTTTCGCTGCCGAACTGCACAGGATTATATTCTTTATAATGCTGGTCTATTACAATTTCCGTTTTTACCATATTGCTGCCTCTTTGTTTTTGGGTTTTTATCCCATTCTTTTCCCTTCCAGTGCCCTTGTTTCTGCCAGAAGGGATCCTACCTCACATAATAACAAATTTTCATAACAAAAATCAATCCCAAGCCTTTTCCCGGCCTGCTAAAATAAGTTCCAGGTGAGAAAATCGGTACAGTAAAGGCCATTAAAGGATGTGGGGGCATTTATGAGATTTACTATCAACCGGAGGATCCAAATTTAGAGGTTTACAATCCGGCTGTGTTCACCAGACATAATAACAAACGTAAACGGCAGTGTCCTGTTAGGGCAGGGGCACAGGCAAAAACAAGGAGGTTTGTATGAAAATCACATTTATGGGAGCGGGCAGTACCGTATTTGCGCGGAACGTTATCGGGGACTGTATGTGTACTGAGGCACTGCGGGACAGTGTTTTTGCATTGTATGATATTGATGGGGAGCGCCTGAAGGAAAGCCAGGTGATCCTGGAAGCGATGCGCAAGGCCAAAGGGGGATTTGGGAAAATTGAGTGTTACCTAGGGGTGGGACAGCGGAAGGAAGCCCTCCGCGGCGCTTCTTTTGTGATCAACGCCATTCAGGTAGGGGGATATGATCCCTGTACCATCACGGACTTTGAAATCCCCAAAAAGTTTGGCCTTAGGCAGACCATTGGCGATACCTTGGGGATTGGGGGGATCATGAGGGCACTGCGCACGATTCCTGTGATGGAGGATTTCGCAAGGGATATGGCGGAGGTTTGCCCGGATGCCCTGTTTTTAAATTACACCAACCCCATGGCCATGCTTACAGGATATATGCTCCGCTATACGCCGGTGAAAACCATTGGGCTTTGCCACAGCGTACAGGTATGCTCCGAAGGGCTGTTAAAGGCGCTGGATATGGAAGAGAAGCTGGAAGGGCGGAAGGAACTGATCGCTGGTATCAACCATATGGCATGGCTGCTGGAAATAAAAGACAAAAACGGAGTGGACCTTTATCCGGAAATCAAAGCCCGTGCGGCAAAAAAGATGCAGGAGCCGGACTTTAAAGATAAGGTACGGTTTGATTATATAAATCATCTGGGGTATTATTGTACGGAATCCAGTGAACACAATGGGGAATATAACCCTTTTTACATCAAGGGCAGATACCCGGAGCTGATAGGCCGTTACAATATTCCCCTGGATGAGTATCCCCGCCGGTGTGTCAATCAGATAGAAGCCTGGAAAAAAGAGTATGCAGAGCTTTTGGAAAATGGCGTGAAAGAGCATGAGCGTTCCGGCGAGTATGCTTCACGGATCATGGAGTCTGTTGTTACAGGAGCGCCCTGCCAGATTGGGGGAAATGTATTAAATACCGGAGGGCTGGTCACTAACCTTCCGGAGGAAGCATGTGTGGAGGTTCCCTGTCTGGTCAATGGCTCGGGAATCCATCCCTGCCATGTAGGATCCCTGCCTGTGCAGTGTGCGGCTATGAACATGACCAATATTAACGTACAGTTACTGGCTATTGAGGCCGCCCATACCCGGAGGCTTTCCCATATTTACCAGGCAGCAATGCTGGATCCCCATACTGCAGCGGAGCTTGATATAGACAGCATAAGGAAAATGGTGGATGAACTGATTGCGGCGCATGGCGATTATCTGCCCAAATACCATTGAAAGGGCGGTCTGTCGGATAGGGTAAACGCTGTTCCTGGCCAGAGCTTACACACAGGATGGCACTGTATGGGAGCATATAAATAGGAAAAAGGAAACCATGAAAGAGCCAACAACGGGCAGCACGCTCCGCGAACTGCCCGTTGTTAAATAAAAAGCAATCCCGGAATAACCGCCAGGATTGCTTCTCCAATGGAACGATACCTGTCCTTTTGGTATACTTTCCAAAGCCTGATTCTATTATTGTACATTTGCCAGAAATTCTTTTACCTCATCAAAGCTTTTCCCACTGGAAGAAATCATCTCATCTAATTCTGCAAGACGGTTCATCTTGACCTGTTCTTCCAAATCCTTCTTTTCCTTTTTAAGTTCCTTTAGGCTTACTTCCATTTCCTCAATTTCAGAAGTAATCCTTTCCAACTGTTCTTCCAATGTATAAGATTTTTTTCCTCGTGCCATTATTGCCTCCTTAATCATTTTAGTATTGACTTAAGAACAGGATAGCACACTAAAAAAAAGATGTAAATATTTTTTTATATTTAAAAACACTTTTCCATACTTCTTTGGGTATCATTGCTTTTACCATCTGCAGTCAAAATGCTGTCCCAGGGCTTTTTCCTCTTCCGTCCAGGCATTATCGCTTCTTGCCCCATAGGCAATTTCATCAATCTTCTTAATCAATTCCTCTATGGAGGATGCTGTCACAGTGACCAAATCTTCGGCTTTCGCCTTTTCATCACGCTTTTCAGCCCTCTTTTCCTCAGCGGCTGCTTTTGCATCTTTCTTCGCATCCGCCTTCTTCTGATCTGCCTTTTTCTTTGCATTATTTTGGATACGGGTCTTCTGGGCTGCCAGCGATTTGTCCACTACGGCAAAGAAGGACGCTGTCCCGCCGTCGTTCACCTGCATCCCAAAGCCCTTAACGCTGGATGCATTACTGCCCAGGCTTGCCTTGATCTGGGGAAGCTTCACCCCTGCACTGCTGATGATGCCTTCATACTGCTTGCGGAATTTTTCATCCTCCGCCATCCTCTCCAGCTTTTCTTCGTCAATCAATACTACCATCTTGCTGGGGTTCGCATAGCTGCCTGCCTGGGATTTGGCCATTTCCTTCATATCGCTGCTGACAAGAATGAAATCCATGTTGGAAAACTTCTTTTTTAATTCCTTATAATACTCCGCTGCTTTCTCGCTTAACTCTGGTTTCCCAATGGTCTTTCCATAATTTCCAGGCTTCTTCTGGGTATTGGATGTTTCTTTTGCTGCCCCTGCCTGCTGGGCAGTGCTTTCAATAATCTCTGATGATATCATATGCTTTTCCTCCTTGATTTTGTTACTCGAAATCCATTTCACCTTTACTGTTTTATATATCGGCTGCAAGACCATTTTTCATAATGAATTTCCTAATAAATGTAACCAAACAAGGGGATGATGTCACAAAAACCCAATTAGCAAACCTATAGGAAAAGGAAGGTTATTCGTCCTTTGCCACATGCCCGCAACCGCCGCAGTGGGCACAATCGCAGCCGCATTGCAGGGACTTCCCGCTTTTTTTATCCCGCACCATTTTCCTAACCACCAATCCCACAACAAAGCATAAAACCGCCGCCGTTATTATCGTTCCCATAAAACTCCCTTCCCGCCAGCCATCCTTTTCCTATCTACAGGCAAAGCTTTGCTTTCCTTGCCGGGGCGGAGCAGCAGGTAAACAAATCCCATTGCCAGCAGAACCGCCGCCATTGTGCCAGCGCCGAAAGCTCCTGTATCCAAAAATACGCCAAACTGGTAAATACACAGGGAAACCACATAAGCAAGGACTGTCTGATAACCGATAGCAAACCAGAACCACTTTCTGCTATTCATTTCCCGTTTAATTGCCCCCATAGCCGCAAAACAGGGCGCGCAAAGGAGGTTAAATGCCAGGAAAGAGTATGCTGCCAGGGCACTGATGCTGGCTGATAACTGTCCCCAGATTTCTGCCCCGTCCTCTGCAACCTCCCCATAGCCAAAGAGTATGCCAAAGGTACCCACCACGTTTTCCTTTGCAACCAGCCCGGTAATTGCCGCAACTGCCATCCGCCAGTCCCCCCAGCCCAGAGGCCGGGACAAAGGGGCTAAGCCTCCTCCCAGCGCCGCCAGGATGCTGCTGCCAAGCTGGTTTTCCCCCAGCATCCCAAAGGAGCCATCCACCCATCCAAACCCCTGAAGGAACCACAGGACAATTGTAGATAAGAGAATCACCGTTCCCGCCTTTTTGATAAAGGACCATCCCCTCTCCCACATACTGCGTAAAACGCCGCCCAAGGCAGGCATATGGTAAGCGGGAAGCTCCATTACAAAAGGCGCAGGCTCCCCTGCAAACATCCGGGTCTTCTTTAAAATGATGCCGGAACAGATAATTGCGCCTATTCCCACAAAATAGGCACTGGGCGCAACCCACCAGGCACCGTCAAACAGTGCCCCGGCAATCAGCGCAATAATAGGCAGCTTTGCCCCACAGGGTACGAAGGTGGTTGTCATAATAGTCATTTTTCGGTCCCGGTGGTTTTCTATGGTTCTTGAGGCCATAATGCCGGGAACCCCACAGCCGCTGCCAATTAGCATAGGGATAAAAGATTTGCCGGAAAGACCGAACTTTCTGAAAACCCTGTCCATGATAAAAGCCACTCTGGCCATATAGCCGCAGGCTTCCAGGAATCCCAGAAAGAAAAAGAGCACCAGCATCTGGGGGACAAACCCAAGCACAGCCCCCACGCCGGCGATAATCCCCTCCAGGATCAGCGCCTGCAGCCAACCAGCACAGCCTATGGCTGTAAGCAGGCTTCCTGCCAGCGTGGGAATACCGGGAACCTCCAGCCCAAACAGACGCCAGCCGCCGCCAAATACCCCGTCATTAGCCCAATCCGTGGCCCAGCCTCCCACGGTGCTTACAGATACCCCATAAACCAGAACCATCACCGCCGCAAAAATTGGCAAAGCAAGGCATCTGTCAGTGACAATTTTATCAATCTTATCGGATACAGTCAACGTTTCCCTGCCCGCCCTGGTATAGCACTCCTGTATAATAGAAGAAATATAAGCATATCTTTCATTGGTGATAATACTTTCCGTATCATCCTCCATCTCTTTCTCTATCCCGGCAATCTGGCCGGAAATGTCGGGAACATTTTTCATCTGTTCTGCGATTTTATCATCCTTTTCCAGAAGCTTGACTGCAAAATAACGTTTCTGTCCTTCCGGCACATCATTGCCTAATTTCTCTTCAATGGCTTCCAGCACCTTTTCCACCCTGGGATCAAACTTATGCATCCAGGGCGTTATCTTTTTCTGCCTGGCAAGGGCTACTGCCGCTTCTGTTGCCCTGGTAAGCCCGGTCCCTTTTAGCGCAGAGACTGCAACCACCTGGCAGCCAAGTTTCCGGCTAAGTGCCCCCACATGGATTTTGTCCCCGCTCTTTTCCACCACATCCATCATGTTTACTGCCATCACCACTGGAATACCCAGCTCTAAAAGCTGTGTGGAAAGGTACAAATTCCTTTCCAGATTGGTGCCATCCACAATATTGATGACAGCGTCGGGCCTTTCTGCAATCAGGTAATTTCTCGCCACCACTTCCTCCAGGGTATAGGGGGAAAGGGAATAAATACCAGGCAGGTCCACGATAACCACATCCTGGTCCCCCTTTAACTTCCCTTCCTTTTTTTCCACTGTGACCCCAGGCCAGTTCCCCACAAACTGGTTAGAGCCGGTGAGGGCATTAAATAATGTGGTTTTTCCACAGTTGGGGTTTCCTGCAAGCGCAATTTTAATTGACATATTATTTCCTCCTCTACCTTTTATTAGTTACGTCTAACTTATCATCAAAAAAATAATGGATTTCATTTATAATAGGGATTATTCTACCTGAATCATTTCAGCATCCCCTTTGCGCAAAGTCAGCTCATAGCCCCTTACGGTAACTTCCATGGGATCCCCTAAAGGCGCTACCTTCCTAACATATATATCAACGCCTTTGGTAATACCCATATCCATAATTCTTCTTTTCACCGGGCCGCTGCCTGTAAGCCGGGCCACCCTCACAGTCTTCCCGCAGGAAATATCTTTTAATGTTTTCATTTCTTTTCTCCTATTTATATGTTTATAGTTCCGTAACTTCCCTTTAACCTACTAAAATTTTATTTGCCATATCTCTTCCGATAGCGACCCTGGCCTCCTTCACATTTACAATCAGGTTGCCTCCCATCCGGGATACCACGGTTACTATTCCCCCAGTTACAAAACCCAGGTTCTCAAGAAACCGCCGGGTATCCTCCCTGCCGCCGACTTTGCAAATTACACCGGCTTCTCCTTCTTTTACCATTGACAATGGCATACGCACCCCTTCTTTCCTTTCTGATAGATTGTATTTTTCACATCCCTTACTTTAGTTAGTATATACTATCTTATATTAGTTGTCAATAATATTTTACAGGATATGGAATTATTTTCCCGTCTTGTGTACCCCTTAAAGCCAAACTTTGATAGACGCTTGGGAGGAATGTTAATATATTTTTTATTTTGGTTTTGTGGTACAATGTGGTAATATAAATAGAAATATGAAACAGGGGAAAGTAACATGCATATAAATGAATCCGCAGAAAACTATCTGGAAACTATTTTAATATTAAGTAAGGCAAAGCCCGTGGTACGTTCAGTGGATATCGCGGAGGAGCTGAACTTCAAGAAATCCAGCGTCAGCGTTGCCATGAAAAACCTGCGTGAGAAGGATTATATCACTGTAACCAAAGAAGGCTTTATTTACCTAACACCTTCCGGAAAGGAAATTGCGGAAATGATTTATGAGCGCCATGAGCTGCTTACCAAATGGCTTACCAGGCTTGGCGTGGATGGGGAAATTGCAGCGCAGGATGCCTGCAGGATTGAGCATGTTATCAGTAAAGAAAGTTTTGAAGCGATCAAAAAGCATGTTAAATAAAAACCAGAAAGAATATCAAATTGTCCTGCCCAATAAAACCATTGCCATTTTGCCGGACCACAGGTTCCAAACCCTTATGGAAAAGGAAGTGCTCCCTTATCTCTCTTCCATCTGCCGGGCTGGATATGTGGCTTCCAGCGCCGGTACCGGCAGGCTGTATTTCGAGGCTTACCGCCCTGCCAGGGCCAGGGGCGCGGTTGTTATCAGCCATGGCTTTACGGAATCCGCCGAAAAGTACAAAGAGGCCATTTATTATTTTACCCAGGCCGGGTATCAGGTTTACCTTGCGGAGCACAGGGGACATGGCAGGTCAGTACGGGATACCTCCCATCCCAACATGGTACACATCAACCATTTCAGTGACTATGTAAGGGATTTGCATACTTTTATCAGAAAAATTGTAAAGCCCGCCGCCAAAGGGCTGCCCTTATATTTATACGCCCACTCCATGGGAGGTGCCATAGGCGCTTTTTATCTGGAAGCTTATCCCCATGTTTTCCAGAAAGCGGTGCTTACCGCGCCCATGCTCAGCATCAATATTGGCGCAATCCCTTCCTCCTTTGCCAGGGCGATAGGGCGGGTTATGCTGCGCCACGGATTAGGCGAGTCCTACGCCCCGGGGCAGCATGCCTACACACCCGGCGAGCAGTTCCGGGGCAGTTGCTGCTCCTGCCTTGAAAGATACCGCTACCATAAAGCAGTCAAGGACGCAAGCCCCCTTTTCCAAAGCAGCGGCTCCAGCTATAGCTGGGCATACCAGTCCCTGAATGCCTGCCAATCCATCACCAGAAAGAAAAACTGTGCCAGGATCAAAGTCCCAGTGCTGATATTCCGGTCGTTAAATGACGATTCCGTCCGGGCAAAGGGTATCCGGCTTTTTGTGGGAAATACGCCTTCCGCCAGGCTTGTGAAGGTCACCGGGAGCAAGCATGAAATTTACAACAGCCCCGCCTGTGTGCTGGAAGGATATTATAAAAAAATTTTCCAGTTTTTTGGTCCATAGAGATACCGTCCTTTTCAATACAGCAGGCCTGAAAACAGGCCTGCTGTGCTGTTACTAAAAATTTTTTAATATTTTATACATAAATTCTTTACGGATTTCTGCCCTGGACTATGCTATAATCGGAAGTAACCAATGCCAGGCTTTACCGTCCTTCCTTCTGTTAAAAGGACAGGCATCATGAAAATAATCTTATACATACTAAAGGAGCCATCCATGAAAAAAACACCGAAACAGATTGCAGCCATTATCTGTATTATATTGCTGGTATTACTATATATTGCCACCCTGGCAGTATCCCTTTTGGATTTTCCCGGTTCGGAGAGGCTCTTTGGGGCGTGCCTGCTGGCAACGGTAGGGCTTCCGATCCTGCTGTGGATTTATATCTGGCTTTACGGAAAATATACGGGAAAATCCACAATAGCAGAAGCTTCCACGGAAAAGAAAAAAAGCCGGGAGGATTGATATGTCCGCCAACCAATGCACAGGGCGTCCTTTATTCCCTGCACACCCTTTCCAGTTCTTCCTTTGCCTGCAAAAGGGATTGGAAGGTAATGCCTTTCATTCCCTCTCCCATTGCGGCGTCAACATTTTTTTGGATATCGTCAATGAAAACGCATTCCTGGGGATCTAACCCATAGCGGCTGCACAAAAGTTGGTAAATTTCCGGCGACGGTTTGACCAGCTTCACTTGATAGGATAAAATTGCGCCATCTACCTCTTCCAGAAAATCAAGGGCTTCCCTGCATTCATTATATGCCTTGTGGGCAAAGTTGGATATTACATAAATGCCATATCCCTGGCCTTTCAGCTCCCTGATCCATGGTATGGCATAATCATAACGCAGTATCATGCCCTCTAAGTTTTCAAATACTTCCCTGACCTGCCTCTCTATGGACGGGTCGTTGGCAATAAAGCCTGCCAGAAGTTCTTCGTCCGACATTTTTCCCCTGTCCATCTCATTCCACAAAGCGCTCCTTACAGTGGCATCCGCCAGCTTTTCAAATACCTCCTGGGAATAACCAAAGCTTTGGAAAAATTCCTGCCAGATAAAGCCTGCCAGTACGTTTCCAATGTCAAATACGATATTTTTAATCATGTGAATTTTCCTCTCTTTCTCCTGCTTTGGGTATGTATACCTCTTTTTGCTATTGTATTTCATCCTCTGCCGCATTGCAAGGCGTGGTGAAGGGATTACACAGTTCCTCTCCCCTGCGCCATTTCATCTCCGGGTCATTCCTGCAAAGGAAAAGGCTTTTCTTTCCCAGGAAAGGGTGCATGTTCCGGGCAAGAAGCTCCCTGTGGCGTATGAGCAGTTTTTCTTCCGCCAAAACCAGTATCAGCTTTGACCTTGCATGAAAAAGCTTTAAATTGGCCGCAAGGTTTTCCAGGGCTTTCTCCTGTTTTACAGGCTGATATTCCTGGAAACAGGTTCCCATCTGCAAAAATGATATTGGGACGGCCTGGTTTTCCATCTCCCCATCCCCTCTCCAATTCAGCAGGTTCAGCCTCACATTCCGGAACACTTCACTGTGGGAACGCAGTACTGACGCCACATCCGCCGCCATATTTTCCACATAGGCCCCGGGAAGCGCCCAGTCAATCACCAGGGTCATTTCCAATATGCCCCCTGTATAATTTCCCTGCACATGCAAAACCCGCTCCACTGCATTTTTTAAATTCATTTGCAAAAGTAAATCCATATTACTCTCCCCCCTTGTCCCCTCCTGCTGTGATTTTCAGAAATTCCTCTGCTGCCCTGGGAATAAACGCCCCCGTCTCCTTTACGATACAGATCTGCCTCCTGGGAATCATCTTGTTAAACCGCAGTTCGAAGAGACGCCCGTCTTCCAGATATTCCTCTGCAAAGTCCCGCACCACGCTTCCCACCCCCAGGTTCCTCAAAGCAAACTGTACAATCATATCGCTGGTGGCCAGTTCAAACTCCGGGAAAAGGGTTACGCCGTTCTGCCTTAAAAACTCATCCATATAACTCTTTGTACTGGTATTGCCCTCCAGACAAATAATAGGAAGCTTTTCCAGCTCCTTGAAATCCAGCATCCGGTTTTTATACTGGATGAATTTCCTTCCCGCCACGAAGATATCCTCAATCTCCCGCACTGGCAGCACCTGGAATGCCCCTTCTTTGTAGGCAGGGGAGCTGACCACCCCAAAGTCAATTTTTCCCTGCCGCAGCAGGTTAAGCGTTTCCGGTGTAGGGGCATTGGTGACAGTCACTTTAATGCCAGGAAACTGTTCATGGTAATCCTGCAGATAAGGAAGCAGGTAGTACTTAAGGGTCATATCGCTGGCACCGATCCTCAGCTCCCCATAGTCCAGCGCCAGCATGGAGGAAAGCTTCCTCTCCCCCAACAAAATCTGTTCATAGCCAGCCTTTACATATCCGTACAAAACCTCCCCTTCCGGTGTCAGGCGGATGCCCCCGGGCGCACGTACAAAGAGCTTTGCATTCAGGGAATTTTCAAGCTGCCTAAGTGCCTGGCTTACCGCCGGCTGGGAAATAGAAAGCTCTCCCGCCGCCCCTGTAAGGCTCCCCATTTTGGCCGCATAATAAAAAGCTTTATAATATTCCAGATTTTCTGCCATTTCGGCCGCACCCCCAACAGATTCTAAATTGATGCCACATCTATTAAAGTAAACTGTTCCTTTGCATTCTCCAGGCTTGTCACCAGCGCCCTTGCAGTATCCAGGGCTGTAATACAGTTTACCCCCGTTTCTATGGCAGTCCTTCTGATCAAAAACCCGTCCCGGGACTTATCCCTGCCCTGGGTAGGGGTATCAATGACCAGGTCAATCCTGTGTCCCAGGATCAAATCCATCACAGTGGGGGATTCCTGGGAGATTTTGTTCACCTTCCGGGCTTTTACCCCCGCTTCCCGTAAAGCTGACGCAGTGCTTCTTGTGGCGTAAATGGTATAGCCCAGTTTTTCAAACCTGCGCCCGATTTCCACCGCTTCCCCTTTGTCCGCATCCTTCACCGTGATAATCATCTGCCTATGCCTTGGCAAGTCCACCCCCGCTCCGAGAAACGCTTTATAAAGGGCTTCGTTAAAGGTTTTTGCAATTCCTAGGCACTCCCCTGTAGATTTCATTTCCGGCCCAAGGCTGATTTCCGCCCCGCGGATTTTTTCAAATGAAAATACCGGCATTTTAATGGCAAAGTAATCCGCCTCCTTCTGTAACCCCGGCAAATAGCCCAGCTCCCGGATGGTCTTTCCGAGGATCACCTCTGTTGCCAGGTCTACCACCGGGATACCTGTGACCTTGCTGATATAGGGTACTGTCCGGGAAGAACGGGGATTGACTTCAATCACATACACTTCCTCGCCAATAGCGATAAACTGAATGTTGATAAGCCCTTTTACATGCAAAGCCCGGGCAAGCCGTCTGGTATATTCGGTGATTTTTTGCTTTACAGAATCCCTTATTGTAGGGGCCGGGTAGACAGAAATGCTGTCCCCGGAATGCACCCCGGTCCGCTCTATATGCTCCATAATGCCTGGTATCAGAATGTCTGTACCGTCGCAGACTGCATCCACTTCGATTTCCTTGCCCTGCAGGTACTTGTCCACCAGGATCGGATGATCCTGGGCAATCCTGTTGATAATGTCCATAAACTCTTCTATTTCTTCATCGGAAATGGCAATCTGCATTCCCTGTCCCCCCAGCACATAGGAGGGCCTTACCAGCACCGGGTACCCCAGCCTGCGGGCCACCTCCTTTGCCTCCCGGGCAGTATATACAGTCCCGCCCGCCGCCCTGGGAATCCCGGTTTCCTCTAATATCCGGTCAAACAGCTCCCTGTCTTCCGCCGCGTCCACATCCTCCGCCTTTGTTCCCAGAATCGGCACTCCCATTTTCATCAGGCTTTCCGTAAGCTTAATGGCGGTCTGCCCGCCAAACTGGACCACCGCCCCGTGAGGCTTTTCTAACCTGACAATGCTCTCCACATCCTCCGGCGTCAATGGCTCAAAGTACAGCTTATCCGCAATGTCAAAGTCCGTACTCACTGTTTCCGGGTTGTTGTTGACAATCACCGTCTCATAGCCCGCTTTCCTGAAAGCCCAGGTAGCATGGACAGAACAATAGTCAAATTCGATTCCCTGCCCAATACGGATAGGGCCGGAGCCAAGTACCAGCACCTTTTTGGGGGGATTGGTCTTAACTGCCTCATTTTCGCTGCCATAAACCGAATAGTAATAGGGCGTACCTGCCTCAAACTCTGCGGCGCAGGTATCCACCATTTTGTATGCCGCAAAAATGCCCTCTTCATAGCGCATATTTTTAATTTCTTCTTCTTTTCTGTGGGTAAGCCTTGCTATCACAGCATCAGGAAATTCCATGCGCTTGGCTTCCTTTAATAGTTCCACGGTAAAAGGCCCTGTCTCTAATGCCCGTTCCATTTCCGTGAGCATGGCAATCTTATGGATAAACCATGGGTCAATCATGGTAAGCCCGTAAATTTCCTCATAACTGATCCCCTTGCGCAGGGCCTGGGCAATCACAAAAAGCCTCCGGTCGTCCACCACTTTCAGCCGCTCTTTCAGCTCTTCCGTAGAAAAGCCGGAAAAATCATAGCTGCGCAGACAGTCCACATGCTGTTCCAGGGAACGGATTGCCTTCATCAGGGCACCCTCAAAATTATCGCAGATGCTCATAACCTCCCCGGTTGCCTTCATCTGGGTGGTGAGGGTTCTCTTTGCCGTGAGGAACTTGTCAAAGGGAAGCCGGGGCAGCTTTACCACACAATAATCCAAGGCCGGCTCAAAGCTGGCATAGGTTTTGCCGGTGATAGCGTTTTGGATCTCATCCAGGGTATACCCCAGGGCAATTTTTGCCGCCACCTTGGCAATGGGGTAGCCTGTGGCCTTGCTTGCCAGGGCGGAGGAACGGCTGACCCGGGGGTTGACCTCAATGACACAGTATTCAAAGCTGGCTGGATGGAGGGCAAACTGCACATTACAGCCCCCGGTAATCTGAAGCTCGCTGATTATATTCAGGGCAGCTGTCCGGAGCATCTGGTATTCCTTATCCCCCAGCGTCTGGGAGGGGGCCACCACTATACTGTCCCCTGTATGGACGCCCACCGGGTCAATGTTTTCCATGTTGCACACAGTAATACAGTTTCCTGCCCCATCCCGCATAACTTCGTACTCAATTTCCTTCCATCCGGCAATGCACCGCTCCACCAGGACCTGTCCCACCCGGGAAAGGCGCAGCCCGTTTTCCAGGATATTTTCCAGTTCCTGCTGGCTATGGGCTATGCCGCCGCCGGAGCCGCCCAGGGTATAAGCAGGGCGCAGCACCACCGGGTAACCAATTTCCCTGGAAAACGCCACTCCTTCCTCCACCGTCTCTACCACCCGGGAAGCGGCGCAGGGTTCGCCGATCTTTTCCATGGTGTCCTTAAACACCTGCCTGTCCTCCGCCTTTTTGATAGTTGCGGCGGTAGTTCCCAGAAGGGTTACCTGATGGGCAGCAAGGAAACCGGATTCCTCCAGCTCCATGCCTAGGTTCAGCCCTGCCTGCCCCCCTAAAGTTGGCAGGATGCTGTCAGGTTTTTCCTTTTCTATGATCTGTTCCAAAACTCTCGCTGTCAGAGGCTCTATATAGACTTTATCTGCAATGTTTTTGTCCGTCATAATTGTGGCAGGATTGGAATTTACCAGGATGACTTCCACTCCCTCTTCCCTCAGGGAACGGCAGGCCTGGGTTCCCGCATAGTCAAACTCTGCCGCCTGCCCAATCACAATAGGGCCGGAACCAATAACCATTACTCTTTTTACATTTGGATTTTTAGGCATTTTTCCCTCACATTTCTGCGCCGCGCTTTACCCCCAGCAGAGTTTGCAGATGCGGCGCAAACGCAAACTCTTAACCGTTAATTCAGCATTCCCTTTTCCTGTCGTCCATCATCTTCATAAAACGGCCAAACAGGTAACCAGAATCCTGGGGTCCCGGGCATGCCTCCGGGTGAAACTGTACGGTAAATATATTTTTTCCGGTATAAGACAGGCCTTCATTGGTCCCATCGTTTACATTCACAAAAGCCGGCACTGCAACTGCCGGGCTGAGCTTGTCCGTATCCACCACATAACCGTGGTTCTGGGAGGAAATATATACCCGCCCGGTAGCAAGATCCTTTACCGGGTGGTTGCCGCCTCTGTGGCCATACTTCATCTTAAAGGTGTCCGCCCCAGCGGCCAGCGCCATAAGCTGGTGCCCCAGGCAAATAGCAAAAACCGGGATCTGGGTGTGGTACAGCTTTTTGATTTCAGCGATAATGCCGGTGCACTCCTTGGGGTCTCCAGGGCCGTTGCTTAACATAATGCCGTCCGGCTGGCTTCCAATGATTTCTTCCGCTTTCGTGAGGGCAGGATAAACCGTCACATGACACCCTCTTTGGGCAAGTGACCTGGAAATATTTCTTTTCGCCCCCAGATCCAGCAGCGCTACCTTTTTAAATGGGCCGCTTCCCGCGGCTTTGATTTCATATTTGTGGGAACAGGTTACCTCTTCCACTGCCTTACCGACAGTGTACTGTTTTAATTGAGGAAGAATTGAATTCAGACTGTAATTTTCATTGGTTGTGATCATTCCGTTCATGGTACCCATTTCACGGAGGATTTTCGTAAGGGCGCGGGTATCAATCCCTGCAATACCGGGTATACCCTGTTTTTCAAGAAATTCCTGGATGGTGATATCCTTCCGGAAATTGCTTGCCATGGAGGACAGTTCCCTCACAATAAAACCTCCCGGCCATGCCCTCCCCGACTCCATATCCTCAAGGCAGACTCCGTAATTGCCAACCAGCGGATAAGTCATACATACCGCCTGCCCTGCATAGGAGGGGTCTGTGAGCACTTCCGTATAGCCCGCCATGGAAGTATTAAACACAATTTCACTGATAACTTCCTTCACGGCACCAATATGCTTACCTGTAAAAACAGTGCCGTCTTCAAGAATCAAAAAAGCTTTCATGTCGTCCTGCTCCCTTTCTGTTGCCATCTTCTGCATAATCGCCTAATTATAGCACAGGACTTTTTACTCTTCAATACAAAATATTCCCCCTCTTTGGGCGCTGCTTTTCTCCCTCCTAGCTGGCAGAGGGTACGAACATCAATACCATCACCTGGAATTTTTCCCTGGTAAAATCAATCTTCATTTCACCGCCATATTTATCCACCGTCCTTTTCACACTTGCCAGCCCGATGCCATGGCCTTTCCACTCCTTTTTTGTGGTGAGATATTTCCCGTCTTTTTGGTTCAAGACCCCGTTATAGGTATTGCTGATACAAATCACCAGGCTGCCCCTGTCATATTCCACATGTACAGCCAATTCCCTTCTCCCCGCCTTTTCCATAGCTTCACAGGCATTGGACAATAAATTGCTTAATACCACATTGATATCAAAATCGTCAATTAAAACCCTCTCTAAGTTTCCCACATGGATAACCGACCTGCCCCCCATTTTGTCAGTCTCCTCCTTTATATAATTCAGGATACTGTCCACAGTTTCATTTCCAGAGGACACGCAGCCTCCGCTGCTACCAATAGAACTGTTCATTTTCCCCAGGTATGCCAGCGCCTTTTGATACTCCTGTTCCCTGATATATTCACTCACCATTAGCGTATGATGCTTCATATCATGGCGCAGGGCCCGGCAGGCAGTATCCGCGTTTTTCATAACCAGGAGCTGTTTCCGGTACATTTCAATCTGCAGCATGGTCATTTCCCTGTCTTTCTGGCTAAGATAACGTTCCATAATATTCTCATACAGATAAAACACAAAAACATTTACTATAAGCAAAAAGCACAGGGAAACTGCCAAAGGGGCAGTCCTGCCGCCGGAACTTCCAACCAGCTCGTTGGCAATATAAATACTGCCTGCGGGAATAAAGATTAAAATAAAATTCTCCAGGGCAGGGGCTTCCAGCTCTTTTTCCATTTTAACCGTTTTCTCAACAATAACCTCCAGGATGAAAAAGCAAAATACTGAAAAGAACATGCCAAAGCCCTCCCATGACTTTGGCCTCCCGTTTATAAACAGCATCCATGCCAGGTTTTCCGAGGCCAGCCCAATTCCCATGCCAAGGACCACCGCCAGGGTTTTCCTCTGGCCGCCTCCCTCATATCCTGTTTTCACCACCAAAAAAAGCGCCGCCCAGTTAACAGCCAGGTTGATACTGTTAAAGTCAAGGCACAAATAACATAGGCTGTGGACAGCAAAATAACAGAAATAGAGAATGTATGTATAGCTTTTTTCGCTGTCCTTATCAAAAAATATTCCCATAAACCTGTATAATGCATAAACCCGGAATGCATCCAATAAAAGGTAAAACCCCTGCCCCGCAATATTCATTCTGCCATCCTCCCTCGCTTGATTCATTTCTATATTACATCAAACCCCATAATCTGAAATTATTTTCACCAATCAAATAATTTAAAAGTACATAATAGTTTTTTAGCTGAATATATTACTATTTGTAGCGGTACATGATGATCAATTTTTCTATAAACTGTAAATGAACACGTAAATGGAATTGGGAAGCAATGGAATTTGCTGCTTTACGCAATCAGATGGCATAAGATTTTGGGGAATCAGCGGGGTAACATAGGGATATGGATGAAAAATTTGTACGGGACAGGATCACAGAACTGAAAATGCGGGCCGATATTTCAGAATATCAGCTCAGCCTTGAACTTGGACACAGCAAATCTTACATCCAGTCTATCAGTTCCGGCAAATCCTCTCCTTCCTTATCAGCTTTTTTTGAAATATGCAATTATTTTAATATCAGCCCTCTGGAATTTTTTGACGGGGATATGAAAAATCCTGATCAAATCCACCGTATTGTGGGCAAGCTTAACCTTCTTACTGAGGAAGACCTGGATTTTTTCGAACAGGTACTTGACAGGTTTACCCGGTAAAACAAAGATTGGGAACTGTCCCCAATATCCACTGACAGTTCCCTCCCGATAAACACGATATTTAAAGCACACATTCAAGCTGGCAGTCATAAGGTTCCTCGTCCACATGCTTCTGGCAATATACTTCTGCCTCCACACACCCCATCTTTTTATAAAACCCCTGGCTTTCAACAGCGGAATGGGCGGATATGTACAGCTTCCGCGCACCATGCTCCTTGGCCCAGCCCTTCGCCGCCAGAAACAGTTCCGCACCGACCCCCTTATTGCGCATATCCTGGGATATATGGATACTGGACAGGTCAAGATAGTTCTGGATGCCTCCAAAAAGCCCCGGCTCCACGGAAACAAATCCCTTCAGCTTGCCGCTGTCAAAAGCTCCATACACAAAACCGCCAGATTGGATTGTGTTTTTCAGGCAGGAAACCAATACCTGGTAATCCTCCTCCGACCAGTCATCTATAAAGGGATCGTCCTTTATCGTCCATTCCCCCTTTTCCCTCCGCCAGCATTTGGTAACCACCTGGCAGCGGATAAAGTCTTTAAAAAGTTCCCTGCTGATTTCCTCTGCGCAGAGGTTTCTGTATACAATCACCAATATCCATCTCCTTTCCCACAGTTTTGCAGATTGCTTATTGTAACAAACGCCGTCACGCTCCGCGAAACGGCTTATTGTAACAAACGCTACCACGCTCCGCGAAACGGCTTATTGTACACAAAAATAATTCAGGCAGGATAATCCATCCCGCCTGAAAATAGTATCACAAAATTTCAAGTAACGTTAATGTCCTGCCTGTCAAAGGGAAAGTCACTGGGTAATCTGGGATCCCAGCACCTTTGCTGCCTCTGCCAGGGCTTCGTCAATGCCTGCCGGGTTTTTGCCCCCTGCCTGGGCCATATTGGGGCGTCCGCCGCCGCCGCCGCCCACAAGGCCAGCAATGCCTTTGATCAGATTACCAGCGTGCGCCCCTTTCTTTGCCACGCCATCGGTTGCCATGGCAACCATATTGACTTTACCATCCTTATCAGAAATCAGGAGAATCACGCCATCGCCGATTTTTGCCTTTAACTGATCCCCCAGGTCCCGGAGGCCGTTCATATCCACACCGGGAACTTTCGCGGCAAGTAACTTTATGCCCTTAATCTCTTTTACCTGGTCCATTACGTTTCCTAAAGCATCCTTCGCCGCCTTGCTTTTTAAGGATTCGTTTTCACTTTTCAGGCACTTCATCTCTTCCATCAAATGGGAAAGCTTTCCGGTAAGTTCCGCCGGGGTGGCTTTTACCAGGCCTGCAGCCTCATGGAGGGTCTTTTCCAGCTCTGCATAGTAATTCAGCACCCCTCTTCCTGTAAGGGCTTCAATTCTGCGTACCCCTGCCGCCACGCCGCTTTCTGAAACAATCTTGAAAAGCATAATAGAAGCAGTATTGCCTACATGGGTGCCGCCGCAAAGCTCTGTGGAATAATCCCCCATCTGCACTACCCGGACGGTTTCCCCGTACTTCTCCCCAAAAAGAGCCATCGCACCTGTCTTTTTGGCTTCCTCCAGGGTCATTTCCTTGGTTACCACCGGCAATGCCTGGGCAATCTTCTCATTGACAATAGCTTCCACCTTGTCAATTTCTTCCCTGGACATGGCTGAAAAGTGGCTGAAGTCAAACCGCAGCCGGTCCCCGTTTACAAAAGAGCCTGCCTGCTCCACATGGGAACCCAGCACCTGCCGCAGAGCCTTTTGGAGAAGGTGGGTAGCGCTGTGGTTTTTACAGGTATCGCCCCTTCCCTCTCCGTTAACCTGCAAGGTAACAGTATCCCCCACCTTGAACATTCCCCTGGCCACTTTGCCCACATGCCCGATCTTGCCCCCAAGGAGCTTTATTGTATCTTCCACCTGGAACTCTCCCTCCGGGCAGGTGATCATACCAATGTCCGCACACTGTCCGCCCATGGTAGCGTAAAAAGGAGTCTCATCCACAATCACCGTTCCCATCTCCCCATCGGTTAAAGCCTCCGCCAGCTCCGTCTCTGTGGTCAGCACCGTGATCCTGGACTCATGGGCAAGCCTGTCATATCCCACAAAACGGGAAGTAACAGAAGGGTCAATAGACTCATAAACAGTCACGTCCGCCCCCATGTAATTGGTTGCCTTCCGTGCCGCCCTGGCCTTTTCTTTCTGCTCCTTCATGGCTGCCTGGAAGCCTTCTTCCTCCACGGTAAAGCCTTTTTCTTCCAGAATTTCTTTGGTCAGGTCAAGGGGGAAGCCATAGGTATCATAAAGCTTGAAAGCATCCTCCCCTTTTAAGCTGGTCCTGCCCTCCTGGACCATGGCCTCTTCCAGGTCGTTTAAAATCGTAAGCCCCTGGTCAATGGTTTTGTTAAATTTATTCTCTTCCTGTGTGAGCACATTGAAAATAAAGTCTTTCTTTTCTTCCAGCTCCGGGTAACCGTCACGGCTTCCCTCAATTACCGTATTGCTAAGACCAGCAAGGAAAGTCCCCTCTATTCCCAGGAGCCTGCCATGGCGCGCTGCCCGGCGGATAATCCTGCGGAGCACATAGCCCCGCCCTTCGTTAGAGGGCATAATGCCGTCGGAAATCATAAAGGTAGCAGAACGGATATGGTCGGTGACAATACGGATGGAAACATCCCATTTATATTCCTTCCGGTATTCCTTCCCGGAAATCTGGCACACTTTATTCCGCAGGGCGCAGATGGTGTCCACGTCAAAAATGGAATCCACATCCTGCACCACCGCCGCCAAGCGTTCCAGCCCCATACCGGTATCTATATTCTTCTGTTCCAGTTCTGAATAGTTTCCCTTTCCGTCATTATCAAACTGGGTAAACACATTGTTCCATACTTCAATATAGCGGTCACAGTCACAGCCTACCTGGCAGCCCGGCTTGCCACAGCCGTATTTTTCCCCTCTGTCATAATAAACCTCTGAACAAGGGCCGCAGGGACCGGAGCCATGCTCCCAGAAATTATCCTCCTTGCCGAAACGGTAAATCCGCTCTGCCGGGATACCCACTTCCTTATTCCAGATGCCAAAAGCCTCATCATCCTCCAGGTAAACGGATGGGTAGAGCCGCTGCGGGTCAAGCCCCACTACCTCTGTAAGAAATTCCCATGTCCAGGCAATCGCTTCCTGCTTAAAGTAATCACCAAAGGAGAAATTTCCCAGCATCTCAAAGAAGGTGCCATGGCGGGCAGTCTTCCCAATATTTTCAATGTCCCCTGTACGGATACATTTCTGGCAGGTAGTGACTCTCTTTCTGGGAGGGATTTCCTGCCCGGTAAAGTAAGGCTTTAAGGGTGCCATCCCAGAATTGATCAATAATAAGCTGTTATCGTTATGAGGGACAAGGGAGAAGCTTTTCATGGCAAGATGCCCCTTGCTCTCAAAAAATTCCAAAAACATTTTACGCAGTTGGTTTACACCGTATGATTTCATTTGTCTCCTCTACTTTCAGGCCCAATTTACAGCCCCCTAGCCATCCTCCCTGGCAGGCCGGAAGCCTTGCCAGGGATTTGCCTATGTTTTCACTCACACTGCCTGGGCATCACAAAACTTATCTGTATTCCAAAAGATTAAAATGCCATCTTCTCCGCAAAATACGCATCCAGGTCCCCAATCGCCACACGCTCCTGCTCCATGGAATCCCGGAACCTTACGGTCACGCAGTTATCCGTTTCGGACTCAAAATCATAGGTCACACAGAAAGGTGTGCCAATTTCATCCTGGCGGCGGTAACGCTTACCGATATTGCCCCTGTCATCAAACTCGCAGTTATATTTTTTGGAAAGCTGGGTATAAATCTTTTCCGCTCCCTCGTTTAATTTCTTGGAAAGAGGCAGAACGCCAATCTTTACCGGGGCCAGCGCCGGATGGAAATGGAGCACGGTACGCATATCCCCTTCCCCGATCTCTTCCTCATCATAAGCGCCGCAGAGCACTGCAAGGAACAGCCTTTCCACCCCCAGGGAGGGCTCAATCACATACGGGATATATTTTTCGCGCTTTTCATCGTCAAAATAGCTCATATCCTGCCCGGATACATTCTGATGCTGGGTCAGGTCATAGTTTGTCCTATCCGCAATGCCCCAAAGCTCACCCCAGCCAAAGGGGAACAAAAATTCAATATCCGTGGTGGCTTTGGAATAGAAAGACAGTTCCTCCGGGTCGTGGTCACGGACACGCATTTCCTCTTCCTTCATTCCCAGGCTCTTTAAAAAGTCAATGCAGTACTGCTTCCAGTAAGCAAACCATTCCAGGTCCGTATCCGGCTCACAGAAGAATTCCATTTCCATTTGCTCAAATTCCCTTACCCGGAAAATAAAGTTCCCCGGCGTAATCTCATTCCGGAAGGATTTGCCCACCTGGCAGATTCCGAAGGGGATTTTCTTCCGTGAGGTCCTTTGTACATTTTTAAAGTTTACAAAAATACCCTGGGCGGTCTCTGGCCTTAAGTATACCGTGTTCTTGGCATCCTCCGTCACTCCCTGGAAGGTCTTGAACATCAGGTTAAACTGGCGGATATCCGTAAAATTATGTTTACCACAGGTAGGGCAGGCAATCTGGTGTTCCTCTATGAAATTCTTCATCTGCTCCTGGCTCCAGCCGTCCACGGAAGATTCTAAGGTTATCCCTGCCTCCGCCACATAATCTTCAATGATCTTATCCGCCCGGAACCGCTCATGGCACTCCCGGCAGTCCATCAGGGGGTCGGAGAAGCTGCCCAGATGCCCGGATGCCACCCATGTCTGGGGATTCATCAAAATTGCACAGTCAACGCCCACATTATAGGGGCTTTCCATTACAAACTTCTGCCACCATGCCTTCTTGATATTGTTTTTCAGCTCCACGCCCAGGTTTCCGAAGTCCCATGTATTTGCCAGCCCACCATAAATCTCAGAACCGGGATAAACAAACCCCCTTGATTTCGCCAGCGCAACGATTTTTTCCATTGTTTTTTCCATATCGCACATACCTTTCGTTAATCACTATGTTTTATTTAAAAATGACATATACCAGCCCGCTTTCCCCGTGGATGCGCCAGGCTGTCTTTGCATTTTGGGACACTGTTGCATTATCGCTTATATAAAGAGCCTTTCCCCCAAGCTTCACGGGCTCGGCAATATCCATGATCAGGAGCCTTGCGTCCTCCATTGCCAGAATATCCGGTTTCCCCACCGTTTCCTGGGCATTTCCCACGCCGCTTAGGACCACATTCAGGTCATATCCCGCCTCCTGGGCCTGGCTGGCCGTTCCCACAAAGAAAACCTCCTCATTAAAAGCAGCGTAATCCTCCGCCCCCGGGTAAGTCATCAAAACGTCAGTGACCCCATTTGCCACCTCCACCTTATCAACGGTAATCTGGCCGCCTCCCGCACTTTTGTTGTAATCCGCCGCCTGGGCCTGTATGGACTGCAGCAGCTCCTCTTTGCTGTAGTAGCTCTGCTCAAAGCTCTCCTCTATATGGGACCGGACGGTTCCATCCTTCTCCAGCGACAGGTAGGTTGCGCCGCTTTCTTCCCTGTCCCCGCAGGCACACAAACCCAGCGCCCCTGCAAAAACCAGCGCAATTATCGCGATTTTGTCTGAAAATTTTTTAGCGCTCATTTCTCTCCCCTGTTCCCTTCCTTATTTCCCATCCATTATATATGACTTACCCTCATTTTTCAACATGGAATTTCATTTAAAATTTCCAGACTTTTCATTTTTTTGTCCATAAAGCGTTTGGCATAGATCTCTGCGATCCGTGCAAGCTCTTCTAGCACCTCCCCGGTTACCGTAAAAGTATAAAGCTTTTCCACTGTAGAACCCACAATATAATTTACCGCATAAAGGGTGGAACCCTGAAAGGGAACCTCCCTCTCCGGCAGCCCCGGGTATTCGCCGTTTATGGCAAGGGCCTTGATCTCAAATATGTATCTCACCAGCCTGTTGGGGAGCCCCTGGTGCAAAAGTGCCCGGAGGGACTGGTACAAAAGCTTTAACATTTCTTTTTCATCATTGTTTTCCCTTGTGTAATAGTCCATCACCTCCAGGAAATACATCCCATAGCAGGCAGCTTCAAAATCCTCCCGCAGCCCTTCAAAATAATTGCTGATTGCGCTCTCCGTAATGCCATAGGCCGTCCTGCCCTCATAAAGGGTAAAGACGCCAAAGCAAAAGGGATTGGTGGATGCTAACAGCCTGCTGGACTGCTTTCTGGCACCCCTTGCAAAGGCTGTAATCTTTCCCCTCTCCCTTGTTAATATCACCACCCGCCTGTCATATTCCCCTGCAGGCTCCGTTTTTAGAATCATCCCTGTAACACTGACCTGTTCCCGCACTCCTACCGGCTCCCCCATCTTCCTTCCGCCCCTCCGGCTCCTTATCCCGGTAGGCGAGATAATCGTTAATCTTTCCTGTACTTAAAAATTGTTCCCAGTAATTTATGGCTCTCATCTCGTACCCCTGATATCAAAAGTATAATATTAGGGTGTGCTTTTTTCCTTTTTCTATTCGCTGTCCCTTTGATTATAGCCAAAATTTTTAATCAGGAAATCGCTGTCCCGCCAGTCCTTTTTCACCTTCACCCAAAGCTGCAGGTTCACCCTGCCCTGGAGCATTTCCTCTATATCCCCTCTGGCGGCAGAGCCGATTTTTTTCAGCATTGCGCCATGTTTACCGATAATGATTCCCTTATGGGAATCCTTTTCGCAGATAATCGTGGCATCAATGTCCGTAATCTTCCCCCGCGGTTTCATCCGCTCAATGGTAACCGCGATTCCATGGGGAATTTCTTCCTCCAGGCTTCTTAAGGCCTTCTCCCGTATCAGCTCTGCCACAATCTGCCGCTCCGGCTGGTCTGTTACCGTATCTTCGTCAAAGAACGCAGGGCCATAAGGGAGATACTGCATAATGCACTTGACCAGTTCCTGGGTATTGTCATTTTTTAACGCCGAAACAGGGACAATCTCAGCAAAATCCATTTCCTTCCGGTAGGTGTCAATAAAGCCCAGAAGCTCTTCCCGCTTGACCGTATCAATTTTATTCATGACCAGTATCACCGGAACCCTTACTTTTCGGAGCTGTTCGATAATATGCCGCTCCGCACCTCCGATAAAGTCGGAAGGCTCTACCAGATAGAGAATTACATCCACTTCCTTCAAGCTTCTGTTTGCCACATTGACCATGTAGCCCCCCAGGCGGTTCTTCGCTTTGTGTATTCCCGGCGTATCTACAAAAACAATCTGTCCCTCCGGGGAGGTATACACGGTCTGGATGCGGTTTCTGGTTGTCTGGGGTTTATTGGAGGTGATGGCAATCTTCTGCCCGATGAGACTGTTCATCAGGGTGGATTTTCCCACGTTAGGCCTGCCAATCAACGCCGCAAAACCGGATTTATACTGGTCATTCATTTTCTTCGTCCCTTCCTTACTTACGATTGCTTACTATTTCTTTCTATTCTTTCCCTTCTTTTTTGCAGGAGTTTTCTAAAACCTCCCCGGCAGCCATATCTTCCTGCCCCCTTGGCCCCTTCTTTCCCAGGCTGCCCTTTTTTTCCTTCTCTCCCAGGTGTCCGCCCTTTATCCGCTTCCTGTAAACCATCCTTGCAGGGAAGAAGGCCAAAAGGCCTATTACCGCCCAGAGAAGCAGATAAGGGAGATTGATCATAAAACCAATTCCAAAATTCACAAAACCAGTGCCAATATCGTTAAGGCTGCGCACAAAACCAGTGGAGATTTTCTCCCAGGGACTTTGTTCCTTCACTGGTGTAAGCTTGGTAACTTCATTAACGTTAAGATTTACGGTGCTGAAAGAAACCTGGTTATCCATGGTACGGAGCTGGGACTCCATGGACTCTATCTGATAGCGCACCTCCGAAAGGCGGCTCTCCAGGCTGATAATATCTTCTATGGTTTCCGCCCTGGCAAGCAGTTCCAAAAGCCTCTCCTGCTCTGCCAGCAAAGCCTTTTTGTGGCTTTCCAGGTCCACGTACTGGAGCGTTACATCGGTTACGCTTTCATTACGGCTGACCACATTGGAAAGCGCTGATACCTCTGACAAAAATTCCTCCAGGCGCCGGGCCGGGATACGGATGGACAGGTTGGCGTTCCTTCTTCTGTTTTCATTGTAGCGGCTGCCGTTATAGGTATAGCTTTCTTCAATATACCCCCCAAAAGCTTCCGTCTTCTCCCAGAGGGCGGCCAACAGGCTATCGAAAGTTTCCGTTTCCACATCCAGATTCACGTTTTTGATCAGCTTCCGGGAAACCTCCGCCGCCTCCGGCATCTGCCCGTCCCTCTTATCCTCCGGCGCCCCGGCTTCCCCGGCATCACTTTTAGACACTTCCCCATCGTTAAGGAACATACCGCCCCCGGCGCTTGCGGAAGTATCGTAGGCCCACTCCTCTGCCACAGCTTCCGTTGTAGCGGCAGATTTGCTGTAACTACCCGCGCCACAGCCGGAAACGGACAGTGGCAGCAACATAGCCAGGGACAATAACATAGCTCCTGTTTTGGTTTTTTTCTTCTTCATGGCATTCCCTCCCTGAAATAAACTGGCAATCAATTTCCTCTATCCAGGATACGTTTGGGGCAGCCACATTTTATGGAAAAAGAAAAAACTAATGGAACAAATTATCAACAGCTAAGAACATATGGCTGTTTTCTTTAATTTTTTCCCCATTCCCTACCACGCACAGGCATTCATCCTCCATCAGCGCCTTTATATGCCCTGCCAGCCCTCTTATGGTGTCCGCTGTGGTGGCAAGCAGTTCATCCCGCTCCTTTTGCAGCCTATCTTCGGAAAGCCCGGTAAGGTAACCTCCCAGGGAAAAGATTCCCTTCATGGCGGGTGTTTTCGGCGTATCTAAGTCGCTCACCGCCCCGATAATAAACTGGGTTACCGCACGTTCGTCCAGGGATACGCCCTGAATATATTCCGCCGCCTGTTCGTAGACGTCCACCGTCCTTGCCAGATGGGGATCCCTGTAGGATACAAAGTACCCGTCCCCGTTCCGGAAAAACCCGCACATACAGCCGTAAGCGCCGCCTTTTACCCGAAGCTGGTTCCAGAGATAGTCGTAGCCCATCATAACCTTCAGCACCCGCAGGGAACCGGTATAAGGCAGCCCCTTCTCCATGTAGCTTCCCGCCCTGCACACATACTGTACCTGCCCTGCAGTCATAAAGCCTTCGTTTTTCTTCACCGGCTGGGGATGGAACCCTTCCCCTTTGATTTCCCCCGTAAACAGTTCCCCCCGAAGCTGGGAAACCGCCTCCTCCAGCCCCGGGTACCCCTCCTGGGCAGCAGTATAATCCACCATGAGATTTTCCGGGCGGAAAATACATTGGGACAGTTCCTTTAGGATTCCCGCCAGTTCTTCTTTCCTGTGTCCAAAATCCTTTAAAAGCTCTTCCAGCAGCCGGTACTGGGGAATGCCGCTTACCTGCTCCGACACTGCCGCCGTAGGTGAAAAGTATGCCAGCGCACGCATGGATGCCAGGGAATGCCCGGCACTGGCCATTACCGCCTGCATTCTGGATTTGGTTTCCGCCAGCACCTCGTACAAGCGTTTGGTATTGTCAAACCTGGAGGTAAGGATAATCTCCTTCATCAGCTCCAGGGCTTTATCCCGCTCCCCGTAAAGAGCCTTGGTACAGATTTCCATGGTTACTTTATAGCTCTTCATATCCTGGGCGCTGACATAGGTATTTAATACCGCTTTCACGCCCCCTGTATGGATATTGATCTCATTAAACAGTTCCCCATAGCGGTAATGCTCCGTATCCACCATCATCAGCATGGATTTTAATATTCCCACATAAGGGAACAGCCTTGCAGGAACCTTGCCCAGGTCGAAAACCAGGGTCAAATAACCGATGCCGTTGGTAAAAATATCATGGAAAAGAATGGTGGTATCCCCGGCGCCCCTTACCTCATTTACATAGCCCTCCGCCTCTTTTCTGATATCCTCCCGGGAAAGCAGGGGAATCTTCTTTATGTCCTCCTCCCTGTCCGGCTCCTCCTGGTAGGCCCTCAGGGCGTGGGTGCTATCCACAATTTCCTGTATTTCCTTTTCAGAGAGAGTTTCCTTGTACCTTTGCAGCTTTTCATGGAGGGCATTGTCCTTCCTGGTGGTAAGCCCCCGCACAGGGGATACTGAAAGAACGGTCTTATGGGTGTTATCCAGCATATACTTCTGGATCAGCCCCTCATAATAACCCGTATCCATAGCCTCTTTCAGTTCTCCGAAGGTGCCGTTGGCTTCGATATGAAGAAAAGGCGCCGTCTTGTCGTATAGCCAACTGTCCAGGGCCTGGAGCCCCAGCATAAGCCCCTTGGGGAAGGAACCAAAATCCGCTTCCCGGTACTTAAACTCAAAATGGTTGATGGCCGCCGCAATGGCCCTCCTGTCCAGCCCTTTTGCCACCGCATCTTTGAGGACCTGCTCAATGGTGGAGACAAATTCTTCCTTTTGGGCTCCCTCTGCTTCCTTGGCGGTAATAGAAAAATAGGGCTGGTAAATATCATTTTCCACTGTGCTGTACACATCCTTACCAATCCCTTTGTCAATCAGCGCCTGCTTTATGGGTGCCCCCGGCGCGGAACAAAGGACATAGTCCAGCACATCTATGGCAATATACAGCTTCCTGTCAAGGCTGTTTCCCATGGAAATATTGTAAGCCAGATAGGTATTTTCCTCCAGAGAGTCCTCCTCCATCACGGAGTATTCCCTGGCAAGGTCCCTGGGTTCCCTGAAAGGCTCCTGCACTCCCACCTGGGAATCCACCTGAATTTCATCAAAGTGGGACAAATAGGCTTCATCCAGGAAATTTAAATATTCCTCCGCATCCAGATTGCCATAAAAATAGATGAAACTATTGGAGGGATGATAATATTTCTCATGGAAGCTTAAGAATTCTTCATAGGTAAGCTCCGGAATCACCTCCGGGTCACCTCCTGACTCTTTCCCATAGGTAATATCCGGGTAAAGGGAATTCATGATCTCCCTCTCCACCACATCGTCCGGGGAGGAAAAGGCACCCTTCATTTCATTATAGACCACCCCGTTAATGGTAAGGTCGTCCTTGGGGCTTTCCATTTCATAGTGCCAGCCCTCCTGCCTGAAAATTTTTTCTTCCTTATATATATTTGGGTATAACACCGCATCCAGATAAACATGGACCAGATTTTTAAAATCTTTGTCATTGCAGCTTGCCACCGGGTATACGGTCTTGTCCGGATAGGTCATTGCATTTAAAAAGGTATTCAGGGAACCTTTCACCAATTCCACGAAAGGGTCCTTTACCGGAAAATTCTTAGAACCGCACAATACAGAATGCTCCAGGATATGGGCAACGCCTGTGCTGTCCTTAGGAGGTGTCTTAAAGCCAATATAAAATACCTTATTCTCATCGTCGTTTAATAAAAGCGTAATGGACGCCCCTGTCTTCTTATGCCTGAGTATATACCCTTCGGAATTTAAATCGCTGATGGTCCTTCTCTCCATCACCTCATAGGCGTCCATGGATTCGATATGCCGCTTCATATGCATTGTCTGCTCCTTCCTTTATTCTTTTTCAAAACAAACGCCGTCACGCTCCGCGGGCCGGCTTATTGCAATAAAAGAGTGGAGTGGAACCAAAGTGTCCACTCCACTCAGTGTAAAAGGGGAATTTTACCGGAATTTCATGCGGTAAAACATTTTGTTCAACCGCATAACTTATACTAACAAATTTTTTTGCATTTGGCAAGCCCTAAATGAAATTTTTTTATAATTTTTTTCATATCATCATTTTGTCATATAATACCAGGCCCAGATGCCCCAAAGTTCTCTGTATTTTCTACAGCTTACCGGCCTGGGGCAGCAAAATCTCCGTAGTAAAAGCCCCATCCTCACTGTTTCTGCTGATATATCCCTGATAGCGTCCAATAATGGTATCAATACGTACCAGCCCATAGCCATGGCCGCGGCCTTTGGAAGAGGGAAAACGCCCGTTTTCTTTCTTTTGCTTTTTCAGGGCGGTGCGGTTGGTAAAGGACATGTATAACTGGGTATTTTTCATGTCCATATATACACGGATCATTCTTTCCTCCTTGGGAAGGGCCATGCTGGCCTCAATGGCATTGTCAAAAAGGTTCCCTATGATGATGCACAGGTCTATCTCCCCAATAGCCAATGCCACAGGCACATGGGCATCTGCTGTCACATGAATTTCCTTGGACTTTGCCAGGGATATTTTACTGTTTAAAATTACATCTGTCATTTTATTCCCTGTGCGCAATGCCATATCAACAGTGTTCAGGTCCACATCCAGTTCTTCCAGATAACGCTTAATATCCTCTAATTCCCCCATATCCGCATAACTTTTCAGCACCTGGATATGGTTCCGGTAATCATGCCGCCAGCCACGTATCTGATGGTACATATTTTCTACTTCGGCATAGTGGGTTGCAAGCAGTTCATTTTGATAGGACGCAATTCTCTTATCTATGATTTTCTCCCAAAAAAACATAGTACGCCTCCCTGGCCATTTCCAACGGGTTCAACCCTTTGTCTTCAAAGCCCTCATGGCATTTAATATGGCAATTACAGAGACCCCCACATCCGCAAAGACAGCCTCCCACATATTTGCCATCCCAAAAGCGCCAAGGGCAAGCACCAGTCCCTTCACCCCAAGGGCAAAGACGATATTCTGTTTCACTATGCGCAAAGTTTTCCGGGATATTTTTACCAAAGACGCTATCTTTCCCACATCGTCGTCCATCAACACCACATCCGCCGCTTCAATGGCAGCATCTGAACCCATACTGCCCATGGCAATGCCGATGTCCGCCCTGGTTAGCACCGGTGCATCATTAATGCCATCCCCTGCAAAGGCAAGCTTTCCCTTATCCCCCTGGGCTGCCAAAAGCTCCTCCACTTTTGCCACCTTGTCTCCCGGAAGAAGCTCCCCATGGAACTCGTCAACGCCAGTCTGGGCTGCCACTGCTTCTGCTGCCGCCGTCCTGTCCCCTGTAAGCATGACACATTTTTTTACGCCTACCTGTTTCATGCACTGGATGGCTTGTGCCGCTCCCTCCTTTACGCTGTCAGAGATCACAAGGGCACCCAGATATTTCCCTTCCCGGGCTACATAGACAATGGTTCCCGGGCTTTTGCAGGGAATGTAAGCAATATTTCTGGCTTCCATCAGCTTCCCGTTTCCAATCAGTGCCTCCACGCCATCCACAGGGACACATATCCCCTGTCCCGGAATTTCTTCCGCCTGGCCTACCCGTTTTCCATCCGGCTCCCTGCCATAGGCTTCCTTAACAGACCCTGCAATGGGGTGGGTGGAATAGAGTTCCCCAAGGGCTGCCAGTTCCAAAAGCTCCTCTCCGCCAATGCCCTGGGGCAATATTTCCTGGACCTTAAATTCACCTTTGGTGAGGGTGCCTGTTTTGTCAAAGACAATGGTACGCATCTGCGCCACTGCCTCCAGATAATTGCTCCCCTTTACCAGGACGCCTATTTTAGACGCCGCACCGATCCCGCCGAAAAATCCAAGAGGGACAGAAATCACAAGGGCGCAGGGGCAGGAGATTACCAGGAAAATGCAGGCTCTTTGTATCCATTCTCCCCATCCGCCGCCAAATATAAGAGGGGGGACCAATGCAAGCAGCACTGCGCCTATGGTGACAACAGGGGTATAATATTTGGCAAACCTGGTGATAAAATTCTCTGCCCTGGCTTTTTTGCTGCTGGCATTTTCCACCAGCTCCAATATTTTCGTTACGGTAGAATCTTCAAATTCCTTTAATACCTGCACTTTAAGGACACCGCTTCCGTTTACACAGCCGCTGATTACCTGATCCCCAACAGCAGCCTTTCTGGGAACGGACTCTCCTGTCAGGGCCGCCGTGTCCACCAGGGATTCGCCTTCTATTACCACACCGTCCAGGGGAATCCTCTCCCCGGGCTTTATCACAATAATACTTCCCACTTCCACCTCATCCGGGTCTGTCTGTACCAACTTCCCGTCCCGCTCAATGTTGGCATATTCCGGGCAGATGTCCATCATATCAGCAATAGACTGGCGCGATTTCCCTACTGCATAGCTCTGGAACAGCTCCCCTACCTGGTAAAAAAGCATTACTGCAACCGCTTCCGAATACTCCCTTACCCCAAAAGCACCAAAGGTGGCGATCATCATGAGAAAATTTTCATCAAATACCTGGCCATGGCGGATATTCCTGGCCGCTTTTAAAATGATGTCATACCCGATGACCACATATGGGATAAAATAGATAATAAACAAAATCCAGGTATTTTCTATCCTTTCCGTTCTTCCTGTGTGCCCACACACAAATAACACCATAAATAATATAAAGGCAATGATAATGCGGATAAGCATTTTTCGCTGTTTTTTTGTCATAATAACCCTCCCTGTTGCCTGTGGAAATTTTTACAGCATCCCCTTCCCGCGGAAGGTTGCCATATAAATTTTATGTGGAAAGGGCTTACGGGAAACCTCCCTCCATACCCTTTCCACATATCACTCCAATTTATGCTGCCCCTTTACATTAGAATCTTACAGTCCGGCTCCACCTTTGCGCAGGCCTTCACTACCTCTTCCATAATCCCGTCAAATTTGTCATCCTGGGCGTCGATGGTCATCTTCTGTGCCAGAAAGCTGACGCTGGCATCATTGACACCCTCTATCTTTTTAATTGCTTCTTCCATTTTTGCAGCGCAATTGGCACAGTCCAGGTCTTCCAGCTTAAATTTCCTTTTCATAATCTTCCTTTTCCTTTCATTCTAAAATATGTTCCCTTCCCTGGGCAATAATTGTCCTCACATGTCCGTCCGCCAGGGAATAAAATACAGATTTCCCTTCCCTCCTGCTCTTTACCAGCCTGGATTGCTTCAGGATCCTAAGCTGATGGGAAATGGCAGACTGGGTCATATGCAGTGCCTCCGCCAGGTCGCACACACAGACCTCCGATTCAAATAGGACAAAAAGGATCCTGATCCTGGTGGAATCCCCAAATACTTTAAAAAGCTCTGCCAGGTCATAAAGTTCTTCTTCTTCCGGCATTTGGGCATTGACAATTTCAAGCAAATCCCCATGTGTCTGAAATGTCTCGCAGCACTCTACCTCATTGACTATCAATCCATCACCTGTCTTTCTTATAAAGTCATTCATATGAACAATTATTCATATGTTTATATTATAACCGCCGCCGGAAAATGTCAACTTAATTTTCTGATATTTAATAGATAAATAATCCCGCATATGGTATGATGGATAAAATACGTTTAAGGAGAAACTGCAAATGATTTCCGACAAACTATATGAATTGGCTTTTGCATATAAAAAAACAAAACTCTGGCACAGCCTTTGGGATACAGAACTTGTGGCAATAAGGCTTTCCGGGGACAGGACCGGTTATATCTGCACAGGGACAATGGACGCACCCTGTGGCCTTGAATTATATATTGGCGAAAAGGGCTATTGTAGTTACCGCACCATAAAAAGCACAGACAGTTTTTCAATGCATTCCACGGAATTCCAGGAGCGTATCCTGCAGCAAAACTGCCTTCAATGCTCCTTTACAGGCAAAGACAGTTTAAGCGGGGAGGAACGCCAGGAGGTAAAAGAATTTGCCCGCAGCAGGGGCATAAAGCTTGCAGGCAAGGCTCCTTACCCACAGTTCACCAAATACCTGGCATACCACTGTCCCTGGGGCCTGCAAAGTGCCCTGGAGCAGGAGGATCTTTGTGAAGCGCTCTCCGGTGCCATTGCCCTTGCCGGATTTTTAACGGAAACTCCCCCAAAGGCTCTTGGCATTGTGGAGGTCAACTGCCAGACGGAAGAAATCCCCATGCTGGTACGTGGGAATGACGGGACATTCACCCTGGATAGGGCAAAGCTTCCCAAATACCAGGAAAGCCCGCCGCCGGAACCCGCTGCCAGTAACGATATCAGCATAGCCAGGCTGAAAAAACTCCCCCGTTCAGGCATATGGGAATGCGAAATTATCCGATGCCCTGAGCCTGTTATGGACGGCAGCAATGAAATCCCCATTTTCCCGATTTTTGTGCTGGCTGTGGACAATTCTTCCGATTATATCCTGCCCCTCTCCCCAGCAATACAGTATGAGGAGAACCCGGAGGAATTGTTGAACCTGTTCATGGATGCATTGATTATGGTTAAGGTCTGCCCTGCTGAAATCATCGCCCGTGATAAACGTACCTATGCCTTTGCCAAATCCTTTTGCGAAAGGATGAAGATCCCCCTTAGCATTAATGAAAATTTACCTGCCCTGGAGGATGCGGAAATTACTTTTTTTGAACGGATGCAAAAAAATAACGACGAAAAAATAGACGATATTATTGATATGCTAGACCAAATGCTGGAACTGGACAGCACGCAGCTCCGGAACCTGCCTGGCGACATGGTCGGGCAGTTGGAAGCTATCGTAAAAGATAACGTCCTGCCGGAAAACATCAAAAACAAGCTCAACGAGGTTTTCCACTTTGAGGAGACAGGCTTCCCCAGATTAGTGAAATCAAATCCCCAGGCCACAAAGCCAGTATTTAAAGGCTCCTATGTGATCAGCGTTTCTTTAGGGACCGGCTGCTACCGGCATATCCAGATTTCCGGCAGCGATACCTTGTTTAAGCTTCATGGGATTATTCTTGATGCCTTTGGATTTGATGACGACCATGCCCATGTGTTTTTTATGGACAATACCAGATGGAGTGATTGGGACTCCTACTACGCAGAAGGGGTGGAAGAGGGCCTGCGCACAACCGGTAAATATAAGCTGAATCAGATAGGGTTATGCAAAGGGAAGCAGTTTAAATACCTCTTTGATTTTGCTGACGAATGGCTCTTCCAGTGCAAGGTACTCCGGGAAATTGAACAGGGTACGGCAGCGCCTTTCGTCCTGAAACAAAAAGGAGATGCGCCAAGCCAGTATCCCTCCTGGGAGGATGAAGATGAAAATGAAGGGGAAGACGAATAAAAAGCGGGCAATGCCCGCTTTTTATTTTTTGTAATATACAATACTGTACTAGCAAAGCGGGGCTGTGTCAACTCCGCACTTTCCACAGATATCTTCCAGACAGCACTTCCCACAGCAGGGCTTGGTCCTTGCGGTACACACCTCCCTGCCATGATACACCAGCCTGTGGCAGAAATCGCTCCCTTCCTGGGGCGGTATCAGCTTCCACAGCGCCATTTCCACCTTCTTGGGATCTTTAACACCATCCACAAGGCCAAAACGGTTCACCAGGCGGATACAGTGGGTATCAGTCACAATCGCAGGCTTACCAAACACATCCCCCATGATCAGATTGGCGCTTTTGCGTCCCACGCCGGGAAGCTTAAGCAGTTTGTCAAAATCATCCGGTACGCTGCCCTGGTATTGGTCTTGCAGGATTTTCATGCAGGCACTGATATCCCTGGCTTTGCTGTGCCCTAAGCCACAGGGCTTCACAATCTTTTCAATCTCCTCCACCGGGGCGGCAGCCAGGGCTTCCACATCAGGGAACCTGGCGTATAAATCCTCCACCACTATGTTTACCCTGGCATCCGTACACTGTGCCGCCAGCCGCACACTTACCAGCAGCTTCCATGCCTGGTTATAATCAAGGGTACATCCTGCCTCCGGGTACTCCTTTTTCAGCCTCTCAATAATTAGAAGCGCAAGTTTTTCTTTTGTCATCCTAACCCCCATAACGATTTTGGCACTGGCTGCTTCTTTTCCGGGCAGCGCCTTACTCCCTGCCATACAGGAATTTCTGCAATACCCGCAGCAATTCCTTGATATCAAGCGGCTTCGCCACATGGGCATTCATGCCGCAGGAAAGGCAATACTGCACATCATCGGCAAAGGCGTCTGCCGTCATGGCAATAATCGGCAGATCCTTATCCTTCCGTGTAAGCGCCCTGATAGTTTTGGTAGCCTCATAACCGTTCATAAGCGGCATACGGATATCCATCAATATTGCATCGTAGTGGCCGATCTGGGATTTTTCAAACATCTCCACGCACACTTTTCCGTTTTCCGCATGGTCAAGTTCAAACCCAAATCCGGAAAGCACCTCATTTGCAATCTCCCAATTCAGGTCAATATCCTCCGCCAGAAGTATTTTCTTTCCTGAAAAGTCAATGCTGCTGCTTTCCTTCTCCTGCGTCTCCACAGTCCCTTCCGCATACTTGACCAGGCGGCTGTACAGGGTAGATTTGAACAACGGCTTGGGGATAAAACCTTCTATCTCCGTATCTGCGATCTCATCCTCAATATCGCTCCAGTCATAGGCGGAAATCAGGAATACTGGTATTTTCGCCCCCACCCTTTTCCGGATTTCCTTAAGGGTTTCCAGCCCGTCCATATTGGGCATTTTCCAGTCAATAAGCACAAAATGGTAATCATCGTTATGCCTGTGGCGTTCCTCGATCAGTTCCACCGCTTTCTGCCCGTCCAAGGTCCACTCTGCACACACGCCCAGCTCCTCTAAGCTGGCCACTGCGCTCTGGCAAAGCAACTCATTATCGTCCACCACCAGGATATGCCATCCAGGCAGCTTCATTTCTTTTACAGCTACCGCTTTCTTTAAGTCAAGGGTCACACGGAATGTGCTTCCCTTATGTAACTGGCTTTTTAATTCAATGGTCCCGCCCATCAGATCCACAATCCTTTTGGTAATGGATGTCCCAAGGCCGGTCCCCACAATGCCTTTCACACGCTCGGAATCCTCCCTGGTAAAGGTATCCCAGATTTTCTTCTGGAATTCCTCCGTCATTCCCATACCATTATCCTCCACAATAAAGTGGTTGCGGATGTATTCCTCCCCTTTGGGTGAAGGCTCCTGGTAAACATGCACGTCTATCCTGCCATGCTCCGGGGTAAATTTCACTGCATTGGAAAGAAGGTTTAAAAGAACCTGGTTCAGCCGGACGCTGTCGCAGTAAACCTCCTCTGACATGATATTCTGGATGAAAATATCAAAGTACTGTTCCCTTGCCTTTACCTGGGGCTGCATAATATTGACTACGTCATCCATGGTCTCCCGGAGGGAAAGTTGGTTCATGTTCAGGGTCATCTTCCCGCTTTCAATTTTGGACATATCCAGCACATCATTAATAAGGCCCAGCAAATGCTTGCTGGAAAGCAGCACCTTTTTCAGGCAGTCCTCCACTCTCTCGGGTTCTTTCATATTCCTTAAGGCAATTTCAGACATACCAATAATCGCGTTCATAGGCGTGCGGATATCATGGCTCATGCTGGAGAGGAATTCGCTTTTTGCTTTGTTGGCATGCTCCGCTTCCTCTTTCGCCTTTTTCAGCTCCCGCATCTGCTGCCCCACCAGCCTGAAATAGAAAAAGAACACCATAGACATCATCACGAGAATGATCATGGAAGACCCCATCATGATCAATGTGCGCACCTTATCCAGCTTGGTAATAGCACCCTTTAACATATTGTTGCTCATAACCGTAATCAGGTACCAGGTAGAATTTTCGGAAATAGGTGAACAATATATCTGTCTTTCCTCCCCTTCTATTAATACCAGGGCGGAATAGCTTTTTCCCTCTTCCATGGCCGTTTGGAGCTCCTGGCAGAAATCATCCGGCGATTTGCCGTCAATAGTCTTATATACTTCCCTTACCCGTTCAAAGTAACTGCTTCTGTAAGCGTCCGCATTCCTGATTACAAAGTTTCCATCCTTATCTACCACATGGGAATAAACCTGCCCCTCCTCATTTTCATCCAAAAACAGCGCTGAGTTTAGATACTCCATCCCAACTCCCACTATCAGTGCACGGCTCCTTTTCCCGTCCGCCATAGGGTACGCCGCTTCTTTTCCCAGCAGCAGCACCTTCTGCCCGTTCTCATCAATCCCCTGCTCAACAATGCTGCCATTGGCCTCTAAAGACCCTATCACATCATCGCTGCCGGCGATTTCCACATTGCTGCCGCAAATTTTCTCCAGCCTTCCATCCTCTGTGTAAAATCCCATATAAGAAAAGTTCCTATACTTAGCGTTCTGCGTCAGCTCCTGGAGCATTTTCTCCCCATATTGGGCAGTATCTGTGGGCATTCCCCTGATGATCCCCTCCACCTGTTCATGGCGGAGGCTGATAATGGAAGCAAATTTCTGTTGAAGCTGCGTATTCATCTCTTTCATATAAATTTCACTGACTTCATAGATCGACTCTTCTGTCTTCACCGACATAAAAATAGCCAGCCAGCAAAATACGATAATACACACTGAAATTACGCCTACAAAACTGCCCCACAAAAATTTTCTTGCCTTATTCACCATCTTTTGACTTCCTTTCAGTATATAAAACAATTTTGGAACATTCATCTTTATTCTAATAAATAACCTGCATGTTTGTCAATGCAAATATAACGGTTATCGTATCTTTGCAGAAAAGTACAAGAGCCAATCTGGGCTGTTACGATTTATCTATTTTACAAATTCCGCTGGTTACTGTATACTTATTTCCATACAGGAAAATACAACCAGATTTCTAAAAAGAAACAGAGGAAAACCATCATGACAATCTTTCAATTTGTATACAACCTTCTCTGGGGAGATTTGATCTCAATCCCCCTGCCCGGCGGAAGCTCCCTGGGACTGTCCCTGCTGGTCCTGGTCTTGGTCCCTTCTGGAATTTATTTTACCCTGCGGACCAGATTTCTGCCTTTCCGGCTTTTCCCCGAAATGCTGAAAATCACCGCTGAAAAAAAGAGCCACCCACAAAGCGGTGCCATCTCCGGGATCCAGGCGCTGGTCATCTCCACTGCCACACGGGTGGGAATGGGAAACCTGGTAGGCGTAGTAGCCGCTATCTCTGCCGGCGGGGCGGGGGCTGTCTTCTGGATGTGGGCAACTGCCCTCTTAGGCTCTTCCACTGCCTTTGCAGAAGCTGTCCTTGCCCAGATTTACAAGGAAAAGGATCCCCTATATGGGGGCTTCCGGGGCGGCCCTGCCTATTACATCCATCACCTTTTTCTGAAAAATAACCCCAGGCGCAAACGCTCTGTTACCGCCATGCTCTTTGCCATCTCCGGCTTAATCTGCTGGTGCGGCATCAGCCAGGTAATCGGAAATTCCGTTTCCTCCGCCTTCACCAACGCCTTCCACATCCCTCCCCTTTATACTACCATTGCCCTGGTGGTTGTGTGCGCGGTAATCGTGCTGCGCAAAAATGCCACAGTTAAGGTACTGGATGTGACTGTCCCTGTTATGGCTGCCTTTTATTTCCTGGCCACCATTTATATCATCCTGAAAAATACAGGGCAGCTCCCTGAGGTTTTCAGCAGGATATTCCAGGAAGCTTTTGGGATCCGCCAGGCGGTGGCCGGGGGCTTTGGGGCGGTGATTATGAACGGGGCAAAAAGAGGGCTTTTTTCCAATGAAGCCGGATCCGGCTCCGCTCCCTGTGCCGCTGCTGCCGCTGACATCAGCCATCCGGCTAAAGAAGGGCTTTTGCAGGCTTTCGGCGTATTTATTGATACCATCGTCATTTGCACCTGTTCTGCCATGATTATACTGCTGACTCCCCCAGGGCTTACGGAAGGGCTTTTGGGCATGGAGCTTTTACAGGCTGCCATGGATTATCACCTGGGTACCTTTGGGGTGGTTTTTATTGCCCTGATCCTGTGGCTGTTTAGTTTTTCCACCTTTATTGGTATTTTATTTTATGCAAGGCCTAACATAGCTTATCTGTTCGGGGACAACTGGCTCTCCCAGACCTTATACAAACTGCTGGCACTGGTGATGCTCTTTGTAGGAGGCCTGGCCGCCTATACCTTTGTGTGGGACCTGGGGGATGTGGGGATTGGGCTGATGACAATTTTTAACATGGCGGCACTGATTCCCCTGTCCCGCCAGGCAATAGATTCTTTGAAAGATTATGAGGGGCAAAGAAGCAAACGCTGCCATGCTTCACGGGGCAGCTTATAGTAACAACCAGGAAACGGGAGCATAAGAATATGCTCCCGCTGCCTGGTTTATGGGGTTTTACGGTTCTTCCAAACCATATTCTACAAATAACTGCTTCTGATACTCCACATTCCCGGCTGACTCCACAAAATCATCTATCCGCCCGTCCCGGAAAAGAAGCAGTGCCAATTGATTGACCTTATCAATGCCTTCTGCTTTTCCTTTTGCCTCAATATAGTCCAGGGCCGCGTCCATATTCACACCTCCCATTACCTCTTCATCGGAAACACTGTCTATATATTCTATATATCTTCTGTCTTTTTTTATTGCACTAATAGCATACCATGTTTCACGGTGCATGGCAATCACTGACTTCAGCTTCTCCCTGTTATAGCGCCCACACAGCATAAGCAGAAAAACTTTTAAGTCTCCCTCAAACCTGTCGATTTCTTCATCACTCATATGTCTTGCATCTATCAGGTTCATCCGATAATCAGAAGCTGTGCTTTTCATCCACTCTTTCATATTATCAGGAATATCCAGCATATCATATATGCTCACCGGGCCGTCCCATGGCCTGCTGCCTACATAAAACACAAGCGTTACCACAGGTATTATTTTGGTTCCTCTTGGGATCCCATCTGAAAATTTTTCCAGGCGGTTACCCTCTTTGGCTTTTTCCGATATCTTTTTACATTGGTGCATGTATGATAATGCATCCAGTTCCATACACCGCACAGGCATATAGTAATGCACTCCCGTCTGCCCTTCTACTCCCATAATTACCTGAAAGGCTACCTTCTTGTCAAAAAGCATGGCTACCTTCCGGGCATCCCGCAGGCGCTCCAGGCTTTCCATTTCCCCCTCCCTGTTCTTTACCGTTTCCTGGCTGGCTGTGTCAAACTCCTGTAATTTATCAGGATCTATCTGTATTTTCCCCCCAAATACCCCCTGGCTAAACAACTGGGAAAATACAGAGTCTATTTTTATAAAATTTTTAATATTGATATCAATTTCTCCCATACTTAAGGCTCCTCTTCCTGAATCTGCTCCCCCAGCCATTCCTCCATGTACTCTTCTATCACATAAAAAGGCGCAGGCCCCATTTCCAGCAGAAACTGGTGGAATCCCCTGGCATCAAAAGCCTCCCCCAGGCGGCCCTGGGCCTTTTCCCTAAGATCCATAAATTCCAGGCACCCAATAAAATAACTAAGATAGCAGGCCGGCTCTTCCACCATAAATTCATAAAATTCATCCACCATTTCTTCATCGGCAATGCCCAGGCGTGCCAGGTATTCTTTTGCCTCTGGCCGGCTCCACCCATCATAATGGATCCCCATATCCATATAAGAGCTGACCGCCAAGGAAAACAACTGGCTCTGTGAAAGCAGCTCTGCAACCGCCTCATCCTCCACAGCGAAACCAAATCCATACTCACATTCCACATAGGTTGCCCAGCCCTCTGTATACCCAGGATAAGAAAGCAGGTTCCGGATCAGGGGAAGCCCACAGGAGGCCGTATAGACATTCTGGTACAAATGTCCCGGATATCCCTCATGGACCAGTGTGGCATAAAAATCTGCCTGTGTCTTTTCCTCCATGTTTAAATTCTTTTTATTAATATAAATAACGTTATTCTCCACATCATCCACAGGAGTTGTCAGGTAATAGGCCAGGATGCCATTTTCTTCCAGGGAAGGATGTACATATTTAACCGTACAGCCAGCCGCAGGAGGCGTGGGAAAATCCTCTTCTGCTTTCTTTGCGGCTTCCTCCAGGATTTCCTCCGGCTCTGTGGCAGAAGGCTGGCAGCCCAGCATTCTGCTGTAAAGGCTGGTATCCTGAAATAATGCTTTCTCAAGGACGTCATAATAATTTTCTATAAATTCCTCCGTGCGTTCCTGCAATTCTGTAACAGAACCATCACTGCCCGTGGCTGCCCTTACCAGATACTCATAGTATTCCTTCCCTCCTTCATAATAGCACAGCCCCTGCTGGTTGTCCCCGCTGCCTTTAAGCTGCTTTAGTTCCTCCACCAGGCTCTGATACCCTGAGGCTACCTGGGTAGTGACAATGGAAAAATTTTCCTCCTTATAGCCCTCCCTTTCTTCCCAGGTAAGTCCCCCAAAAGAATCAATCCTGTCATTAAATATCTCTATCATGTAGTTTTCTTCCGGATTTGCAATAAATTCATTGCATTGGCTAATAACTGCATCCACCGCATAATCGGGCATAAAAAATCCAGCCTGGGACTTCTCCTTTTCAAAGGCGGCAATTTCTTCCACCACATCATCCACCTGGGAAACCAGTACCAGATAGTCCTCTATATCCTGCCTGGTGCGGAAGGTATACTCTGCCAATAGCATAGGAAGCTGTATCTGATACCCTGTCACAGGGCCAAGGACCTCCTCCAACAGGGTATAGTCTTTTGCCGAAAGCTGCAGATTTGCATAATCCAGCAGAATATCATAAGTCAGCTTCTGTTCCCTGGAAAATTCTGAAAGATCAAATTTCTGCAGTTCCTCCACCAGCTCATCCATCTGGCTGTGGGCTTTTTCAAAGTCTTCCAGCGAATAACTTCCCAAAGTAGCCTCATAATCCCCAATCCCATACTTTTCCGGATATGCCAGGGTGAAATGGAGGTTAACTGTGTTGGCCTTTACCTCTTCCCTGAACAATTCCTCCACAAAAAGGCCGAACTGCCCAGCCCCGTAGGCAGGCTCATCCCCTGTAGGTGTATTTTCCCGCCCTAACAGGCGAAAAAGAGCCAAAAAACAAAATACGGTACAAATGCCAGCCGCCCATTTCAACGGCTGCCTGTTTAAATTGAATTTCATTTCTGCCGCTTAAGCCCCTCCCGCCTTTACCATTTTTCGTTCTGTTCGTTTTTCCAGTTTTCATTCCGTTCCTGGCTGGAGGATGTGGCTTTGGCAAGCTGCCACACCACCTCGCTGAAATATCTTTCCGGAATATCCCTTAAGAAACAGGCTTTTTCTTTCCCCGCCTCATCATACATATAGCTGCCCCGCTCTATGGTGCCTGCTTTGTAAAATCTGGCATCATAGACGGTAACATCGCCGTTTTCACCCCCTACAAAGCTTCCTGAAAAGTGCAGTTCCACCCCAAGGGAAAGCTCCACGTCCTCCCTGTAATAGGTATAAAACCCACCGGCGTCCTGCACGGAGCCCCGGTACCAGCCAAGCCCTGTAAGCTTCCCCCCAAGGGATAAATCATTGACAATGCATCCCCCAAAGCGTTCCAGCCTCTGGCTGGCTGCCTCTTCTTCTGTCATACGGTAAACCGTCCTCTGGAGCTGCTCAATGGGCTGGCTGATCTCGTAGTCCTCCAGCTGCTGTTTCCAGGCTTCTGCTGCTTCCGCTGCCAGCTCTATGGGATGGGCAAGGCCAATCTTCCCTTCCTTAGGAAGGGTGAACTCCTCCTCGTCCTTGGTGTTAAAGGTACCATCCTCCATATAGCGGAAGCTGGAAATCAGTTTCCTGTCTTCATAGACACCCCATATCAGCCCTATGGCAAACTGATGCATGACGGGATTTTTCACAAAAAGGGCTTTCCAGGCTTCCACGCTCCATTCCCTTCCTGTGGAAAGAGCCAGCTCCAGCCTCATTTTCTGGCTGCTTACGGTGATTTTCATCTGCTTTTTCATCTGTTTAAATTCTTCATAAGCCAACGCCGCCTTTTTTTCATCGTCCCTCTTGCCCGGAGATGGCATATTTTTCAGCTTTTTGCCATTCTGGTCATAAACCTCAATTTCCAGGGAAGGGGTGATAGCTACCTTAAAGCTTCTCTCCCCATAGTCAAAGCTTCTTTCCATATTTTCGTCAAAGCCAAGGTCAGGCACAATCCGGTCCGCCAGCTCTTCCCTGGTAATGCCCAGCTGGGAAGCGGCAAATTCCAGCGCTTTCCCCGCCGCAGCTTTTACCTGCTTGAACTTAAATTTCCTGGAAATGCCGTCCACAATCAAAAGCGCCTGGGGAAGGGGATTTAAGGCAAGGGCACAGACAGCCTCCGATGCAATAGCCCCTCTAGCGTTCTGGGGCCATTCCTGTATCTGATGCTGCAGCTTCCGGATAATCTCATAGCCCCCATGTATGGACGCTGCATAAAGCACCCAGCGTTTTTTGGCTTCCCCTCCGGCCTCCAGCCATTTGTCAAAAAGCTCGTTCACATAAACGGCCAGTTCCTCCTCTTCCAGGTCTTCTGCCAGGATTGCGGCGTTTTTGCTCACCCCGCAGCCCTCCCCATGGGAATAGCACAGAAAAACCGCCTGCAAGTATTCCTCCTGGGCAATCTCCCCGTTCTTTCTGTGTACCTGGGAAAAGGGCGTCCCATAAGCCCACGCCAGGGTACGCTTTTTGCCCCCTTTATGCATTTCTTTTACCAGGTCTTCCCTGGTAAGGGCTTTTGCACCAAAAGCCGCTCCCTGCCCGCCTGTAAGGGCATTTTCCAGGATTCCCCTTATCTTGGCATTTTTCTCCTTTTCCAGAACCTGCCGGAGCAGCTCCTGGTAGTCCCCGCCTTCTTCCTGCCAGCGCAGCAATACCCGGATAGCCAGCTCCCGCTCCGCCGCTTTCTTGGAGGCTAAGAAGCCTTTGGCCTCTTCTTCCCAGCCCCTCTGCCTGGAAAAGATGGAAAGCAGTTCCTCTTTCACTACCTTTGCGCTGTCCTGGGAATAGCCCAGAATTTCCTTCTTGTTCTCCTCTGCCGCCTTGCCCATAATGCGCAAAGAAAAGAAACGCCCAAAAGCATCCGCCCCGGAAAAGGCGCTTAAGGCCTCCTCCCTTTTCTCCTGCAGATAACCGGCAAAAGCTTCCTCCGCCCCAGCCAAAAAAGCCTCCTTCCACTGGCTGGAATATAAAGCATCATAAATCATTGCCATTCCCGTAAGCTGATAAGAAATCCCCAGCCCTTCCGCTTCCAGATTCCTGAACAGCCCGGCTGCCTTGGCAGGGTCCACCTGGTTATTCACCAGGATATCCTCCTGGAAGAAATAACCGCTGCGTTTTAAGAGCATAAATACCTGGCATCTGCGGTAAAACATCTGGTCCTGGTAATTATTCATATACCCCTTGACCAGCCTCCGCTCCACAAGGCCTCCATAATAATATTTTTCCCCGATCTGCATAGCAATAGGGTAGAGGGTATCCACCTGGGTTTCTCCCCTCAGATAGTCTTTGATGATATGGGCATTGGTATAATCCTTACCAACCAGGGCACCGATCAGCTTTTCCCTGTCTTTGTTATTCCCCTGGCGTTTTCTCTCCTGCAGGAGTTTTTCATAAAGAACCCTGTCCTGTTCCTTTATCGCCCCAAAGAGTTTATCTGACAATTCCAGGTCCGCCTTATCCAGAATTTCAATATAACATTCCCTGTTATTTTGAAATTGCGCCTTCAAAATGGGCATACAGCCCCTGCCAGCCGCCCAGCATATGTATCTGCCCGCATCTATGCCAAATATCCTGTCATAATCCCCGCCTTTTACCAGAATATTCATAGGCAGCCCTTCACTCACAAGAGCCATAGCGTCCAGCATGGCATTTTTCCCTGAGGGGACCACCCAGTTCCCATGAGTTGCCAGCGCCACTTTCACTATGTTTTTCAGCCTGGTGGAAAGGGGATAATTCAGATAGGCCATCCCCCCAAAAAGCCGGATGAGGAAATCGGAAACCCCACATGTGCCTGCAAGCTGTAAGGCCTTCTCCGTTACCTCCCCACTTAAGATATCATTTCTGATTTTTCCAAGGGAGCCAGCATCCATCTGATTTTTAAACAAAGCGCCCAGGCGGGATAAGATAATATCCTCGTACTTTGCCATCAGCGGCGCATCCTCCTTGTCAATGGCAGCACAAGATCCCTCCCCGGGATTTTTCATGCCTAAAAGCTTTCCTACACTTTCCAGAAATCCACCCTTCTTTTTCTCCGGGCTATCCACCCCCTGGTATTTCACCATAAAGTAGGCCGCAAGGAGGACCAGCTTTCCGTTTTCTACTGAATTTTTCTCATGCTCTGCGGCTTTCTTTAATATCTCCGGGCTTTCCCCCGCTATGGTAATCAGATTCCTTATGGTAATCCCCCGAAGCACATAACCGTTTAACCCAAGATAAGCGCCATAAACAGCGGCCTTTTTATATGCCTCCCCAGGTAACAGCTGCTGCTGGCCATTCATCATGTCCATAGGCACAAGCTGGTAGCAGGTAGACTGGCCTATGGAAAATAAAAGGGAAAACAGCCTGCCCATCTCTTCCTTTTTTCCCCTTTTCAGCAAATCCCGGAATAGCTTTAAGGGTTTCTCCGCAGGGATTACCGATAAATCCCGGAAGGAAATGGATTCCAGCGCCTCTTCCCCTTCCTCTCCAATAAGATATGCCTCCGCCAGGGCTAACTCCTGCCCCGTGAGGGAGAGCAGCTCCAGTACCTCTTCTGTTTTCCGGTTGTTACTGTCTTTTGGGTTCATCATAATTCTATTACCTCCTCTAACCCCATGCCGCCTGGCAGCGGCATATTACCATTATCTGTCCTCTTCACTTTCCATTGCTTCCTCACAGGCGTAATACCCCCGGGCCCTGTCCAGGGCAATTTTCTCCCTGCACAGGTACAGATATTCGATTATCCCAACATAGGTCTCCGCCACGGCATCCTGTGGCTGCCCCAGTTGATGCCGCCGCATCAAAAGCCCCTGGGACAGCTCCCCCAGCCTGTGGGAGAGGTACCCCATCTGATACTGCCCGGTAACCTTTGCCAGTTCCTCCAGGGTTTCCAGGGTGCTGTCATGGAGGGTATCAAAGCCGCTCTGGCACAGCTCTTCCACCAGGCTCCCCACATCCTCCAGCAACGTCTCCAACGCTTCCTCTTTCCTTAAAGGTTCCATCTTACGCCAGTTCCTCCTTTTCAAAGACCGCTACCGGATACATCCTTATGCGCCCCTCCCTTAAATAAATTTTGCCCAGAAAGCAGGGCTGCTTTTCCTCCCGGATCCGTTCCAGGTACCGGATGCCCCAGGATTCCTGCTTGGAATAAGGGACCTCGATCACTACTTCCCTTTTCTGCCCATCAAAAAGACGCATAAATAGTTTCTGCCCTGTCTGGGAAAAAAAGGCCTGTTCAAAAGCGGCCGGGCGTACAAATACCAGTTCCTGGCCCTCCCGCTGTATCCCGCTTTTCAGCCAGGGCTGCCTTTTCTTATCAATCTGCTCTTCAAAAAGCCTGCCGAAATCCTGGTAATACCAGCCCTCCAGTTCTTCTCTCTGCAGCCTGTTTTTCCTTGTACCCTCCCGGGTAAGATCCCCTTTGGTTTCCTGGCTGGAAGAGAGCCTCCCTGCCCCGTCTGTCTTCACCCCCGTAAGGTGGAAACGCGCCCCTGCCAGTTCCTCCAGGGAAAGGGGCAGCCCCCAGGGAGCAGCCGCCTTTTCCATACGTCCCCGCCTTCCTGTTTTTTCGTAAAACACCGGCCTTGCGGATGTATAAGTATACCACTTTCTGGTATGTTCCTCCAGAAAATATACCGTCTCCCCCTGATAGCCTGACTGGTTTTCAAAATGCTCCATGGCAATGCCGATCAAATCCAGGTCACCTGCCGCCCCGTACTGTGCCTTAAACTCTCCCCCAAGGGCGGCAATATCCCTGTCTGTTTTGGCCTTTTCCAAAAGCGCCGCTCTCTGATAAAGCCTGGCAAGCTGTTCCGTCAGGTTCCGGCCCCGGAAGGAGGCTTTTCTTCCCAGATAGCTTTCATAGGACTCCCGGAGGGAACGCCAGTAGCCCTCAAAGCTGGCAAGCTGCGCCCTGTGGCTGACCAGGGCAAGCCGCTCCATGGAATCCAGCACCTCCGGGGATGTCCTTGCCAGCCCTGTATTGAAAAGCTCCCTTAAAAATTCCTTCATCTGCCCGGCAGCTTCCTTTATCAGCTCCCTGTCATATTGCTGCTTTTCCGCCCCTTCTTCTTCCAGCTCCTTTAAAGCCAATTGCCCGCCATCCAGCTTGCACCACAAAAGGGCGGCGGCTTTGTGGGGGCACATTTCTTTTTTATGGCAGGTACAGGCGGAATATTCCAGAGGGGAAAGCAGCTTCACCCGCTCCCCCTGCCCCTTGGATAATCCACGCACCTCCACTGTAACTACGCTTCCATAAGCAATCTTAGGCTTTTGCCCTGCCTTTGCCTGGGCGGCAAGGGCCTGGAGCTGCCTGCTGCCCAATATTTTTTTAATAGAAGAAAAGGGATAGGCGGCAATTTCCTCCAGCACCTTCTCCTGCTGCCCTGGAGGGGAAGCCTCCTGCCCCTGCTGCCTTTGGCTCTCTTTCCCCAAAGCCTCCTTCAGCACAAGGAGCCCTTGTACCAAATGGCGGCAGACGCTTCTGGAAGGGCAGGTACATTCACTCTTCCCCAGTGGGATACGTAAAGCCACGTTTTCCTCCCCTACCCTGACCTTTGCCTCTTCCCCCCAGGAAATTATCTGGAAGTTTCCTTCTTCTTTATCTTTGTAGGCACGTTTTACAATGCCTTTATTTGCCATGCCTGCCAGATAGTCATCGTCCACATCCGCCAGCAATGTTTTCCAGTTATCCATACCAGCCTCCTTGCTGCCCCATTACGGCAGCCCAAATCTGTGGGCCGTGCCTTACATGATTTTACCTATAAAGCCAGCCAGCTCTTCCGGAGTCATCGCACCCACAAACGCACCCATATCCCCCAAGGCCGCCGCCGCGTTCCTGTCATAGCAGGGATTGGCTTCCCGGTCCAGCGCAGTTAACGCCACCAATTTCGCGCCGCTTTCTATGATTCCCTTACAGATGCTGTACAGGTTCTGGTAACCTCCCCCTTCATACAGATCCGATACCAGCACCACCATGGTCCTGTAAGGAAATTCAACCAGCCCCTGGCAATAGGAAAGGGCCCCGGCAATGTTAGTGCCGCCGCCAAGCTGTATGCTCATAAGAGTCTCCACCGGATCCGACACATAACCGCTTAAATCCACCACATTGGTATCAAAAATCACCAGCCTGGTATCCAGCATGGGAAGCTTCGCAAAAATTCCCGCCATCACTGCACTATGGATAACAGAATCCAGCATGGAGCCGCTCTCGTCCACGCAGATGATCACCCGCCACATATTGTATTTTTTCATGCGGGAATGAAAGTAAATCTGTTTTAACACCAGCTCCCCGTTTTCCGTATCATAGTTTTTCAGGTTCCTGCGGATAGTCTTTTTCACATCCAGGTTCCTCGCCGAGCGTACCTGGCTGCTGGTATTGCGGTTCAGTTTACCGAAAAAGGACATCCGCAGCTCCTGTTCCAGCTTTTTGGCCAGTTCCTCCGCTACCTTGCGCACAATCTCCCTTGCCATTACCAAAACCTCGCCCTTCATCATATGCTTCAGCCCCAGAATGGTCTTCAGCAATTCCCTGTTGGGCTCCAGCTTCCGGAGTACCTCCGGGTCTGTCAGCAGTTCTGTCATTTTGTATTTTTCCAGCGCATGGCGCTCCATAATTTCCACAGTCTGTTTGGGAAACAGCTTTTTGATCTTTGAGAGCCAGTAAGGGACTGTAAGCTGGGAATCCCCGCTCCCTCCCTGCCGTTCTTCCCTGATATCCTGGTCTTCCCCGTACTCCCTGCCATAAAGATAATCCAGTGCCTGCTCCATCTCCATAAAATTCTGGCTGCCCTGGGAAAAGGAAATCTGCTCCGCCGCATATTTCCCCAGCACCAGCCGCCAACGGTTTAAAATCTCCTGTTCATCTGCCATCATCTCTCCCATCCTTATCCCACTGCGCCATATGGCTTTGCGCATATTCATCCAATTCCCTGCCGTAAGCAGACCAGGCCGGTAAGATTTCCCGCCGCTGTAAAATGTCCTTCCCTTCCTTCCCATGAAGCCCTGCTGCCATACGTGCGATTTTGTCTGTCTCCCCGGGAGTAAAATAAGTAAATGCCATCCGCAGCTGTGGAAGGAGCTCCATAAATTCCCCCTCCTGTACCTGCCCGAAAAAGGTATCCAGCATCCCCAGGATCCTGCCGCCGATAAAGACCATATCCTTGGCCGCAAAAAACAGCCCCCGGAAAAACACCGCCGTCTGTAAAAGCTGCTCCCTGGTCCCTGTTAAGTACCCCAGGCACACCTTTTCCACCTGCTGGGAATTTTCCCTGCCGCATCCATATAATATGCCATGGATACAGCCGCAAAGGCCCGGATGAATCTGCCCCTGGGCCATTTGGCATATAGTTTCATAGAAGTTTTCCTTCTCCTGTTCCATACCTCCCACTGCCTGATTTAAAGTCTTACATGCATCCATGCAAGGGCCTAAGTTTTCATCCTTAATCCCTGCCATGGAAGGAAGGAGGGAGACCAGCTTCCGCACAGTTACAGGCACAAGCCTGGCAATTTCCAGCCCGGACTCATAAAGGGTATCCAGTTCTTCCATCATCCTTAGGAACTTCAGTGCATCCGCCACAGAATAAAAATCCGTATCCTGCAAAATCACCTGATGCACTCTCTCATAGACTGCTTCCAACTGTCCGGAAAGCCCCATCTCAAAAACCGCTGTCAGGAGCCTGGCCGCCTCTCCCGCCCCTGTGTCCTTTTTCAGCTGCTCCTTCACCAGGCTTATGGCCGCTTCCTCTATGGTTGCCCCGTGGACAGACACGTCAATCAGGGCTCCGGGAATCTGTACGCCCCACTTGTATTTCCAGATTTCCCGGATCAGGTTCCGGTCTTTTTTTAACTGCAGGTTGGGTCCCTTTACCCTTCTTGCAAAGTTGGTGCCCAAAAATACCATCCGGTGGAAAAAACAGCTCATCCGTCTGTGCTTCTTTTCAGAAAAAACAGATAAAACCGCTTCCGCCTCCAGCGTGGAATGGATCTTTAACCCAAAGCTTTTGGCCTGGGCTTCAAAATCCTGCAAAATAGGCGGCACATCTGCCTGGGGGCAGAGCTTTCCCATCCCCCTGCCTGTCATAAGCCTGCGCAGTGCCCGGATGGGCATATCCGAAGCAATGTTATATTCCCCCTTGATATAAGAGGCCAGCGCCGCATCCAGCACTTCGTATGCCCCCGGCTGAGGCTTGCCCCGAAGCTCCCCAAGCCCCCTGGCCATCTGCCAGGCACAAATCTCATCATAGGTAGAGAGGTTCTCTTCCTTTTTCCTGGCCTCCCTGCCGGAAGCCACCAGCATATCCAATGCCGCCTTGCTGTAAGGCTCAAGGGTTTCCCCCATGCCTTCCCATACCTTCTGGTAAAATCCTGCAAAGGGCATCCCGCTGGCATAGCCGTTTAATGCATCTGCTGCTTCCATGGAATAAGGCATCAGGTAAACGCCCTGGTCCTTTTCCGGCACCTTGCCTTTCCGCTTCCTAAAGTCTTTCTTAGTTTCTTCCCATTGCCCCTGGGAAAGCAGCTCTCTTAGCCCCGGGGTGTGGAAGCCCCCTGTGACCACAAGAATCCGCCGCCATTCTCCCTGGGGGCTGCCATCCCCTACCTCTTTGCCCTCCGCCCACTGGATAATCCTAGCCGCCATGTGGGCTTCCCTGGCAAGGCATCCTTCCTCCGCCAAAACCTCCGGCGGCGTATTCTCCCTTGCCAGCGTGCAATAAGTGAGCAAATGGGAAAACCAGGTATCCCCCTCCTCATAAAGGCCGTTCAGCTCAAAATATTTCTCCCAGAACTCATCAAAACTGCGGAGCTGGGCCTTTTCACATAAACGCTTTATGTATTGGTTCCTAGAAAGCAGGTAATCGTCATTATAACTGTTCTTTTCCTCCTCCTTTAACAGCCCCCTGCCTTTCCCGGAGGCTGCCAGAATGTCCCCATAGGGCAGGTCAATAAATGCTGCCGGGATCCCCCTGGCAAAAGCTTCCTGAAAACTCACCAGCTCCGGGGAATAGGAAAGGAAAGGATAATAGCACTTATAATGCCCCTTCTCCCCTGAAAGCTTCCCGGATTTGTCGTGATAAGAATAATAGATGGCAAAGGGCGCTTGGGTCTGTTCATGGACCATCATCGGCGCCAGCAGATTGGCATTGTCCGGCCCTTCCACCAAAATTACCCCAGGCTTCCAGCTCCCAATCACCCGCCTGACCTGGAAAGAACAGGCAGGGCTGTGGTGCCGGATAGGCAGCAGCATTATTTCAGCCATTTCCTGGCTTCGTAGTATTGTTTCCATATGCCACCCTCTCTGCCGCTTTTATCCCTCACAACGGTCTGAAAATATCCTTTCACTTTCTCCAGATCTTCTTTATTCTCCTTGGAAACGGCACCCACCAGGTTCTGTACCAGGCAGTCCACATTCATGCGCCCCTCCCCGTAAAAGTATCCTGTAAGCATGGTCTGGTAATAGACGGACACTGCCTCCGCCGTGCTCATCACTGCCGCAGGCTTATCGATCCTGTGCCCATAGGAGGACACCCCCTCCCGGAGCTCGTGGTAAGTGGAAGCAAGCAGCTCCGCCACATCCTCATCCGCTTCCATGGCAATATGGCTCTCTTCCGCCAGCCTGCCCACCTCATTTAAGATAATCTGCTTCTCCAGTGACACCTCACGCACCGGCATCACCGTCTCGAAATTAAAACGCCGCTTTAAGGCACTGCTCATTTCGTTTACGCCCTTGTCCCTGGTATTGGCAGTCCCGATCACATTAAAGCCAGGACGGGCAAAAAGCAGCCCCTCATCCCCCAATTCCGGCACATTCAGCACCTTATCGCTAAGGACGCTGATCAGGCTGTCCTGGATCTCCGCCGGGGTCCTGGTGATTTCCTCAAACCGGGTGAGGATCCCCTTCTCCATCCCTACATACAAAGGCGCCGGCACCAGGGCCTGCCTGCTGGGGCCCTTTGCCAGCAAAAGGGCATAATTCCAGGAATACTTGATCATATCCTCGGTAGTCCCCGCCGTCCCCTGGATGGTGTTGGTACTAACACCGCAGATTGCCGCTGACAAAAGCTCCGAGAGCATGGTCTTGGCCGTCCCCGGCTCCCCCACCAGCATCAGCCCCCGGTTCCCTGCCAGGGTAACGATACAGCGCTCAATAAGCGCGTCATTGCCAAAATATTTTTTTTCGATCCGATACTCCTTATCCCCATATACTATGGGGCTGGTACTGCCCAGAATAAAAGTCCTTACTGCCCTGGGGGACATCTGCCAGTTGTCAGGACGCTTTCCGGTGTCCGTGTTTTTCAGTGCCTCCAGTTCTTCCCGGTATCTGGCCTCTACCGGCGGTTTAATGGTTTCCTGCATTTTCACCTATCCCTTCCTTCACAAATCCTATCTTCCTGCTGTTTATAATGAATATTGTAGCATACAGGATCTTCTTTTAAAATCCTATCTTTTTCCTATTTGGCGCTGTGATAATAAACCATCAGCCCCATCTACCCGGGTGTTACAGCTAACGGCATGGCATATTTCCCCCTTCCCTCCACATATAAATTAAAGAATCTACTTACCTGGACGGAAACTATGAAATCTGTTTGGAAACCACTATCCCCCTTTGCCAGAATATCCCTTTCCCTTATCCTGGTCCTTTCCCTCTTTTTTTCAGTCCCCTTTTCCTTTAAGGAAGTTTATGCAGAAGAAGAAAACAGTACAACCCTGAAATTATACGCCCAGTCGGCTGTGTTGATGGATGCAGGCTCCGGGCGTATTCTTTACGAAAAAAACGGCCATGAGATCCTTCCCATGGCAAGCACCACCAAGATCATGACCTGTATCCTCGCCCTGGAATACGGCAACCCGGAGGATTACGCCATGGCTTCCTCCTATGCAGCCAGTATGCCCAAGGTAAAACTTTATGTAAAAGCCAATGAGTACTACCGCCTGGGGGACCTTCTCTATTCCCTGATGCTGGAATCCCACAACGATGCCGCAGTGGTCATTGCGGAGCATATCGCAGGCAGCACAGAAAGCTTTGCGGATATGATGAACCAAAAGGCCCGGGACATTGGGTGCTTTGACACCTTTTTTATTACCCCCAACGGGCTGGATGCCACTGCCGCCGACCAGGAGGGCGCTGTAAGGGCGCACTCCACTACCGCCGCCGACCTGGCCAAAATCATGTCCTACTGTATTATGGATTCTCCCCAAAAGGAGAAATTCCTGGAAATTACCCGCACCGCCTCCTATGCCTTTGAAAGCTACCAGGAGAAAGAGGGCGGCTTTGTCCCCACCGGGCGTTCTTTCAATTGCAACAACCACAATGCCTTTCTTTCCATGATGGAAGGTGCCCTTTCCGGAAAAACCGGCTTCACAGGCTCCGCAGGCTATTGTTATGTTGGCTCCCTGCGCCGGGATGACCGGACCTTTGTGGTAGCCCTGCTGGCCTGCGGCTGGCCTAACAATAAGACATACAAGTGGAGTGACACCAAAATGCTGATGAACTACGGCCTGGAAAATTTTGAATACCATACCCTTTCTGAAGCCGCCTATGACGAAAGCCAGCTAAAGCCCATACAGGTCTTAAACGGGCAGGCCGACCGGCTGGATGCCCTGGCATATACAGATATCAAAATCATCCGCGGGGAGAGCACCTCCCTGGATGGGAACAGGCCAGATGATACTGGCCTTAGCCAGGATGCCCTCCCTTCTTCCGAAGAACAGGGGCTATTGTTAAAAAAGGGGGAAAAAATAGAAACCCGCTGCCAGATAACCTCCCAGCTTACCGCCCCGGTCAGTGCCGGGACACAGGTGGGTACTGTAAAATATCTGGTAGGGGGTGAAGTATACAAAATAGAATATATTGTAACGGCAACCGATGTTCCTGCCATTGACTTTTCCTGGTGTATGAAACAGATTTTAAAAAGATATAACCTCTATGGCTGACACTGTGGGCAGGATTTAAACGTCCAGCTGCACGTTTGCCTCCTGCTCTGCCTGCTGCCGGAATTCCTCGATCTGCATGGCCGATAATTCCGGCAGTTCCTCTAAGGACTTGACCCCAAAGCTGCGCAGAAATTCCTCTGTGGTCCCAAAAAGAAGGGGACGCCCCGGCGCGTCCATTCTCCCCACTTCCGTTACCAGGCCAAACTCCACCAGGCGGTTTACTGCATGGTCACAGCTTACGCCCCTTATCCTCTCAATCTCCGCCCTTGTGATCGGCTGCTTGTAGGCAATAATGGAAAGGGTTTCAAGGACGGTATCAGAAAGCACATATTTTCGGGGCGTCTTGGCTATTTTTACCAGATACTCGTACATGTCCGCCTTGGTGCACATCTGGAAAGAATCCTCCAGCTCCAGCAAAGTCACGCCGCACTCTTTTCTCTCATAGTCCTTCTTCAGCTCCATAAGGAGCTTCCTTGTGATTTTTTGGTCCTCCTCAATCACCGCGGCAAGCCGCTCCACCTCCACCGACTCTCCCATGGTGAAAAGGACCGCTTCAAGTATTGCCTTTTCTCTCTTTCTGTCCAACTCCCGCCGCCTCCTACATCTCGTTAGAAGTAATGATAATATCCTTAAAGGTATCTTCCTGGGCAATGGAAATTTTCCCCACCTTCATCAGTTCCAGCACCACAAGAAAGGTCACGATGATCTCCATTTTACTCCTCTGCCCCTCAAGGAGCGCCACAAAGCTGAAGGTTTTGTGGGAACGGAGATATTCCTCCACATAAAGAGTCTTGCCGTCCATGTCCACTTCGTCCTTTTCAATCTGCCCAAAAGTACTCCTTACCGGGTCAATTTTATCCTCCTGCCTTTTCATCACCGTCTTAAACAGTTCCTGCAGCCTGCTTAGGTCCACGCCCCCCAGAAGGGTTGCCATGTCCACCGGGGGCCGGTAATCCTGTATTTCTTTTGGCAGGGTCTTCTCTTTAAAAAGGGTCCTTGCAGCGTCTACCTGCCTGTCCTTCAATTCGTAGGACATATATTTATACATTTTATATTCCAGCAGCTTCTGCACCAGCTCCGCCCTGGGGTCTTCCTCCTCCCCCTCCTCGTTTACTTCCCTGGGAAGGAGCATTCTGCACTTGATATCCAGAAGTGTGGCCGCCATCACCAAAAACTCGCTCATCACGTTCATATCTTCCGTTTCCATGGCCTGTATGTACTCTAAATACTGGGCAGTTATCTCCACAATAGGAATATCATAAATATCCACTTTGTTTTTTTCTATCAAGTGCAAAAGCAAATCCAGAGGGCCTTCAAAAGCCTGCAGCTTCACCGATATCGCCATTTTCCGGCTCCTTTACTGGCATATCGCCGTTTCTCCATGGATTTTACCATGTATCCGGCCGGCAGTCAACTTTTACCATCTGCCAGCCTCAATCACCACCAGCTCCCCCGGATTGAAAATCCGTATCGGAAGGGTATGGGTCCCCAGCCCCCTGCCCAGGACCATAGTGGCCTTGCCCTCATGGAACTCTCCCCCGTCATACTTCGGGAACAGCTTCATGGCAGGGGAAATCACACCACCCAAAAAGGGCAGCCTCATCAGCCCCCCATGCACATGGCCGGATACCACCAAATCTGCCCCCCACCTGGCATAGGCTTCAAAATAATCCGGGTTATGGGCAATCAGCAGGGATGCCTGTCCTGCTTTGGGCTTTCCTAAAAGCCCCCCAAGATAAGAGGCTTCCATTTTTACAGAATCAAATTTTCCGTAATATTCCCAGCCAATCTCCGCCCCATAAATCTCCAGGTTAAAATCCGGCAGATAGGCCTTATCATTTACCAGATGGGTTACCCCCGCCTTTTTGATGGCGGAGATATATTCCTGGTACATATTGCCGAACTGCTCCGGGTAAATTCTTGTTTTGAACTCATGGTTCCCATTGCCATAGTAGACCGGATACTCCGCGGCAAGGCTGCATACAAGCGCCTTAGCCGATTCCATGCCCCCTCCCTTGGTGGAGGTATACATATCCCCTGCAATCAATATGGCATCCGGGTTCAGCCGCCGGATAGCCGTAAGGAGCTTTTCATTTCCTTTACCGAAAGACTTGTTGTGCAGGTCTGACAAAAGCAGGAACCTGCCGTCCTTCTTTAAGGATTCCATTTTACACCTGTACCTTCTTATTACAAAACGGTTGCAGTCAACAGCCATCACTGCCAGGAAAAAAGCCGCCAACACCGCCAATATCCAAATGAATATCATCACACAATCCCTTCCGCTTTTCTGCGCCGCCAAAATACCCCCTGGCAGCGCAGGCCTTGGCCCGGAAAGGGCGGAATCCTCCGCCCCCTTCCGCCATATCATTGAACCCCCATGCAGAGGGCCGCCCCCTGCCCTAACCCCCGCACAATCAAACGGGCAGGGATCACAGGCTGCAGAACAGCCTCCACACCTTCATCAGGTAATCCTTATACCCGGCTTTATCTATGGTTACGTCAGAGAGGATGGAAACACTGCCTATCCTCTGTCCGTCCAGCTTATAAACGGCTTCTCCCACTGCATCCCCCCTCTTTACCGGTGCGATTAGTTCCGGCGGCAGGGAAATGGTCTTCTCTATGCTGCCCAGGTCACTGCCGGCAATATCCAGATAGCGGAAAGGCTCCTTGTAGGTAAGCGCGGCTTCCTCCTGCACGCCCCCCTTTACCGGAAGCTGCGGCAGCTGCTCCTCATTAGGGTCTTCATACAAAGCGCTGACGCTGTAGCCATAATCCAAAAGCGCCATGGCGTCCTGAAAACGGGTCTTGTTGGTGGGCGAGCCCATCACCACGGCAATCAAATCAATTTTGTCCCTGCTTGCGGTGGCGGAAAGGCAATACAGCGCTTTGCTGGTGGAACCGGTTTTCAGCCCTGTAGTCCACTCGTACATTTTAAGCAGCTTATTGGTGCTGGACAGGGTAAAATTGCTGGTTCCCTGCCTGGTCACATGGGTAATGTCCTCCATCCAGATTTTGGTGTAATCCATCACCTGGGGGTACTTTGTGAGAAGTTCCCGGGACATCAGCGCCACATCCCTGGCCGAAGTGTAGTGATTATCTGATTCGCTTAAACCGCAGCAGTCCTCAAAATGGGTGTTGGTAAGCCCCATATCCTTGGCTCTTTGGTTCATCAGATTCACGAACTCCCCTTCGCTCCCTGCGATAAATTCCGCCGCCGCCACACTGGCGTCATTGCCGGAAGCCACTGCAATGCACTTAATGATGGTTTCCAGCGTCTGCACTTCCCCCTCTTCCAAGAAAACCTGGGAGCCTCCCATAGATTTGGCATAGGCGCTGGTCATTACCTGGCTGTCCAGGCGCACTCTCCCTGTGCCTAAATGGTCAAAAATCACCAGCAGGGTCATAATCTTCGTGATGCTTGCAGGGCTGCGCCGCTCTTCTGCATTCTGTTCACAGATAATCTGCCCTGTAGAAGCTTCCATCAGGATATAGGAAGGCGCTTCCACAGCGGGCGCGGCATAGGCCCTGGCAGGCACCGCCAGCAAAAAAATAAAACACATCACATAGCATAGGGTTACTTTTAATAGTTTCACGTAATTGTTCTCCCCTTATGTATTCTATTACTATGGATATGTTTTATTCAAATTTAAAATGCAAGTACAATTCTTTTCGTATACCCGCTAATACCATCTTGTGCGGAAAGATTCATAGGCATCAAAAAGCCTCTCCCTCTGCTCCTTTAAACTGATATGGAATATTTTCATAAGCTTCGTTATGTAATCTATGGTTGCCAGGACCAGAACCAGCTTACACGCCCTGATGCCCCATAGTAAATCCCACCGGTCCACCAGCCCCAAAATTCTCCCATGAAGGAATGTAATAATAATAATTGCATAAAATCCCCATGCTATGGTGCTTTCCAGGCAGATAATCCCTTGGTAATTGCAGGGTTTTTCATTATAATCCCAATATACCTCCCCCAAAAACCGCTTCATCAGCCTGCCTACCAGATATTCAAAGGTAGTGGCAAGCGCCGCTCCCGCCAGATACAGCCCCACCAGGTTGCCCCGCAAGGGGTGCAGGATCAAATATCCCAAAACGCCCCCAAAGCCGTATATAGGGCAGAAGGGTCCCCTTCCAAATCCCCTGTTTGTCAGTTTCCTGTTACAAAACGACATATAAATGGACTCTACCAGCCATCCTATCATGCTGTAAATAATGAAAGCCGATACCAAATGGTATACATCTGTGCCAAATATTTCCCTCGTCCACATGGCCACCATCCTCTCCTGTTACCCAGGGAACTGTCCCGGGATAATCCCGGCCAATTCCCTGTAAAGTAAACTGCTGTTAATAAAACCTTATTCCTTATCAGCCAAAAAATTCCCGGAATCTTCCAGCCGTAAAACCCCCCTTTTCTCTGTCAGAATTCTGTCCTTTTATGTAAATACAGGAATTTTTTTCCAAAAGACAAGAAAAGCCCCTGCTTATTTAATTAAGGGGCTTTACATTGTACACTGATTAGCTGTATTTACGTTTTCTTGCTGCTTCAGATTTCTTTTTGCGTCTTACGCTAGGCTTTTCATAATGTTCTCTCTTACGAATCTCCTGCTGAATACCAGCTTTCGCGCAACTTCTCTTGAAACGACGTAAAGCGCTATCTAAAGTCTCGTTTTCTTTAACGATTACGTTTGACATCCTACACCCTGACCTCCCTTCAGTCCCTTCTCGCAGCATCGACTGATTGGGTTTTTATTTGTTTATATGCGCACTATGCTTAAGCACATACTCGTATAAACACCTATCATTATACCACATTTTTTTTCTGCGTCAATAATAATTTTAAATTTTTAATAAACTACTTAACTGCATTAGTGACACCAGATATTAATGAAAGAAGCTATTCGTTTTAAGGAACAAATTTCTTCAATATATTAAATATTAACCAAAGAATCTTTCATATTGCCGTATGCTCTTTCTATCTCTGACATTTTCTTAACAAACTGTTTCATCATTAAAGAAACGGTGGAATACGTTAAATTGATACTGATAAAATTTGATTGTCTCCCCAAACAGATTTTTAATCTAACAATATCCTTTAAAGTCCTCAAACGTTTAGAAAACTTCAGTCTTGCGAGTAAAAAAGGAATAGATAGAAAGTTTTCTTGTTACAATAATTCAAACGTTTGTACTATATTTACTGGCAAAATAATCTCCTTTATTTTATTTCCGCAAACAGGGCAGCGTATCCACTCAGAAATTATTTCCGCCATATCGTCAATCCACCCCGTCATTCCCATCTTTTCGCTGCCTTTTCGGGAGCGTCTTTGTAAGGACTAAAGTGTAGGCAACAGTTAATTGACAGCAATACCGTTCCAAAGATTTCCTGTGGCTAAGATAAAAAGTGGCACATAGTAAAGAAATTGTCGGGCAGGTACGGAAGTTTTGCAAAGCCCATACCGTTTCAGTAAAATGTTTTTCCGAATAAAAACTAAAAGGACAGTGGCCTGTACGATACAAAAAATAGCACTTACAGAGTATTCAATCCCTATTTTTTCATTTAGTGGATTAGCCAAAGATTGCAAAACGCAGTAAATCACAATCCAAATAATCGCAAATGCCTGCTCGCTCTTCTCATATAACTTTTTCATTTTGTTTCCTCCTGTACGGCTAATACCGCACTTCTGTACGCCCGTTCCATATGTGACTTTATGGGTTCTTCATCATAAAACAATGAATTGTTGGCTATGATACTTGCATATCCATGGGCAAACAGGAAAACCATCAAAAAAATTTCTTTCACTTGCTCGATACTTCCCCCGATAGCTCCTTGCATTGCCAAAATAACAGGCGTAAGTTCCTCGGCGTCTATCATTTCAGGCAGGGTAGTTCCAGTGAAAAAATTTGACTGAAAAAGGAAGCGGAACAAATGCGGCTCTTCAATCGCAAAGCGGATATAATTCAATCCAATTCCAAGCATAGCACCCTTCTGTGGGTCTTTAATATTCATCAAGTATTCCGAGTGATAGCAGTCTGCTTTTGCATAGACCGCCTTTTTTAATTCCTCAATCGTCGCAAAGTGGTACATAACAGGCTGTGTTGAACAAT
>OFGR01000174.1_pt1 | contig 66364 bp, 63 predicted proteins | sample 1521811 | NCBI WGS metagenome assembly OFGR01 (sample SAMEA3504098, study PRJEB24116) | mouse gut metagenome | biome: mouse gut; feature: mouse-associated habitat; material: faeces | place: Denmark | collected 2011 | reverse complement strand
CTAATTCATATCAGAAAGTCTTGCTTTCCATAGACACAGGATTTTTTACAGCCTCCATATGAAAGTATGTCAGTATCATGAAAATCCACTCTGACAACTTTCTGACTTTCCGGAGTGCTATAACTGCGCCCAGTTGACGCTGGTAAATCCATACAGCCTTTTTGGCGTAGTCGTTTTACCAAGTTGTAAAAAGTGCCTGGTTTGATATCATGTTCCACACACCATTGATGGTCTGTCACTCCACTTTGACGACATTCCATGATGAGACGGTATTGTTCTTCGGCAGGTATTCTTTTGTTTCTCATGAGCTATCCTCCATAAATCGAATCGAGTAAAATGCTCGCATCTATCATTTCTGGCAACAGAAAATGAAGTAAAATGCTTGCATTCTCTAATGATTATTATGGACCGATTTTTAGGGCAATGCAATTCGTCGAATTATTTTGCGCTTACATTTTTTGTTCTAAGTTTGGCTTTAACATGCGAAATGATATTGCACATGGATTAGTTCCTGATAAACAATTCAATTCTTATAAAGTATTGTATACATGGTGGTTTATTTTAAAAATGTGTTATATGTTTTGTGGAAAGTTGCAAATCGATAATCGTATCAAGTAAACAAAAAATTGCAGAAATTATTTGAGGAGAGTGAGAAACAGTAGTTAAGCATGCAAAAGTATAATAAAAATATCATAAACCATGCTTTGTTATATCAAAATAGAGCTGGAAACATAGAAACTATGGATTCCAGCTCTCTATTTGAAGTTTGACAATGGCAGAAATAGTAATGAATCTATTTAAAAATTACAGTTATTTAATTTTGACAATTTTTCCATAAGGAAATGATTTTTTTTCCCAAGAATCAGCATTGATTGCTTCAGCCTTTATAATAAAATATAACATTTTTAACATTTGATTATGGGAACATACCAATATATTACCATCAAATGTGAGGTTACATTTTTGCCAGAATTCTAAAGCGCGATGCTGAAATTCATCATAGGTTTCTCCATCAGGAGGAGTAGAATACAAAACAAACTTTGCATTTTTAAATAGATTAGGATACTGTCGAATCATTTTGTCACGTGGTTGCCCTTCCATAAGACCTAAGTTGCGCTCAAGTAATTCTTCCGTGTATATTACTTGAGCTGTATTATTTTGAGGAAGAAAATAATCAATGGTTTGGCGACACCTCAAAGCAGATGAACATAAAATAGCATCTATTGGAGTACTGCAATTTAATGGTTTCCCCTTAGAGATGGGGATAGAGAGGCTACGCCCGTTAAGACGATTATGGAGGTTGTTTTCTGTTTGAAAATGTCGTAAGAAAAAAACGTGTCGTATCATATTAAGCCTCTTTTTTTGTAGTTAGTGAATATTCAAAGCAAGGAGTTAATTCTTTTATAATATTACCTTGTACCATTGAACGGCCATATTGCAAGAATTGGTATCCATCTTTGAAATCTCTAAGCATTTTTTCAGCACAGTCAATGTGACTTTTTGAAGAAATAAATAATTTTTCTTCGCGATTTCCTATCGATAATATCAAGTGGCCATGTTCTATATTAATAGATGAGATATTATCAATTTTTTGTCCCCAGCCATGTGGCACGAGACAAACATTCCCTTTATTACCGCCCAAGTTTACTTGCCAATTATCTTTTCCGATTTCAAATATATAAATTTTTTTTCCTGGTGCAGAAAAAATTGGAACCTTTTCGCCAATTGGTTCTGCAAATGTACCAAGAGCAATGGAATTATCAGTTGGCATATAATAATGATGTTTTATTAACATCTCTGATTCACTAAAAGGTGTGCCATTAATGCGTTCTGCGAGCCATTTATGGATTTGTTCATTGTAGCTCTTAAAGTTTTTAGCCATTCTTATAAAGTGTCGAGCTTCTTCGTCTTTTAAGTAGTGAAAATAGCGACCATTTTTTCCTGGAATGTTTTTTATTTCAGATGCATACCAGTTACCTTCAACAGGGTATAACCCCATATAGGAATTTTTTAATTCATTAGCAGAAGAATGTAATACTAAATAGTATTCATTGCTGTCTTTATCTTGGGCTATGATTAAAAAATGATTTCCAGATGTAAAACTGAATGAATATCCTTTTTGGGATGAAGCATCACTAAAACATTTTTCAAGTGTTATAATAAAATTTTGACGATCTTGTAAGGATTCAGGAACAAAATTTTTAAGTTTAAAAATGCTACTTGTGCAAACATTTACAGTAGCATCAATTGGAACGATGTCAATACCGCATTGCCATGTAACTAGCATACCTGTTGCGAAACCTCCAGCTAATCGCTGTACATTGTTTGGAATGCCCAGATCCAAGGATGGGAGAATTGTACAAAAGCTATTGGGATTAGGATCATGTTTCCTTATTGCTTTGTCAAACAGAGTTTGTGTTTCACGTAAATAAGGCAATAGTACTTTTTGAGTATCATCGTTAAGTAGATTTTTTGGATTAAATAAATCTAAAGAATGAAGGATAGTACTACTTGGGGTTAATTGTCCTATCAATTCATTATTTGCACTCCATGTATTACATACGTAACTAAAAATTTGTTTTTCATATAATTTGTGAAAATAAATATGGCGTAATTTTTTGTTATCAAGATAATTCCTCCAATGCATATGCTTGCTTTTGGCGGAGGTTTTGTCTAATAAGGAATGATCTACATCCACAGAGGGATATATCGTAGTACAATTTTCCATTACGGTACACAAGTATTCTTTATGCGCAAGGTATTCGGAACTTTCAGTTAGATTAGGCGTATAATAATCAGCTAAATAGAGACAAAATGCCCCTTTATATTTTCGTTCATGGTTCCATAATTTATTGCTACGAAAAGCCATAAACTCTTCAGTAATTATGGCGTGGTCAATTTGTAATAGTGGCAAAAAATAAATATGTAAATCTATTTGTTTCTTTTCAAATATACTGTAAAAGCGTTCTTGCAGTGACTCAATAGTTCCATTAATATCACGAATTGGATCTCCGCAGTTTATATGAGAGTCAAAAATAATTGGATCAGTAATTAAAATAGAAACTTTAGTTAAGGCTCCATGTTCAAGTGCATTAATTAATGATGCAACAAGAGTATGATTATCGTCAACACTAAAAGCATCTCTTAAGGATGGACCAGCAATAATGAGGTGGCCATATGCTGATTCAACTAATTTTCGGCGGATATCCCAAAATTTATTTTCACTAAGATTAAGAACTTGCGTGTTATTAAATAAAAGAGATTTACTTTTTGATGTATTTAAACAATCTGCAATCTGCTTATACTGTGTTTGAGGAAAATAAGAAATAAAGTTGGTGATTTCTGTTTGAAAAAGTGCATACAAAAACAGCCACCAAAAAAAGTCAGAGTATTTTTTGACAGAACATAAGTTTTGTAATGCCCTATGAAACAAGTTGATATCATAACGTAATGCATCATTATTCGAATACGAAGATCCATTATCTTTTTTGATGTTGCTTAGGTTTCGAGTTAAACACTTAAAAACGCTAGGTAAGCATTGAATAGAAAAGCTTTCGGAAATAAGTGATGTTGAAAACCAATTATTAAATTGGGATTTGCTATTTTCTAAATAAGAAAAATTATTTCCTGAAAGGTCACGTGCAAGATCTAAACGGGTGGCTTTAACACCAGTATGTCCATCATTGCCAGTTAATAGATTGCTGAGTTCACCTCTATTGCCACTCTTGGTGTCTGGATTATCAGTATTTAATTTAAGCATAAGGCGATTATGAATTTTTTGCCCTGTTTCCGTTGTCCAGTATTTATCAGGTACTATTAGCCGTAAACGACTATCATTTTCACGATCAATAAGGGATAAAATTGCTATGTTACTACCAGAAAAAATTTTATGGCTATTATTTTGGATTTCATCTAATAGGTCATTTACGCCAACCATAAGTTTGGTGTTTTTGTTCGCCATAAGTGGATGCCCCCTTTATATTTACTTTGACCATTTAGTTATAATTAATTGATGCGATTTCTATAAAAGAATATGGAAAAATCTATTATTTATTATACAATGGATGTTTCTTCTTATCAATATGCTAGAAAACTTGTCCTTGGAATATATTGCTAAGTATTCTTTCCAATGAGTTTCAAAATAGTATATTTATTACAAAAATCTTCTGATTTTTAGTTTATTCGTGCCTAGAGGGATTTAAAGTGCGCATGTACAAATTAAGGTAAATAGAGTATTCTGGATATAACAAAAAACTAACTATCAAATCAGGAAAGGAAGTGTCAGCCATGTTGTCAGTTACACAAGATATTGCCAGTATACTTATTTCTGCCATCGGAGCCATCGTTGCCATCTTGCTTTTGACTGGGGTTATTATCTGGTTGGGCAAGGAACTCATTACCAAGAGGCGTACAGTCTTAAAGTGGGTATTGATTATTCTTTTCGTTTGTGTGGTTATAAGTTTTATGCCGCAGATTATCTGATAAAGATAAACCTTGATGGTATTAGTATAAGACGATTTTGCAGAATGGTTATGTAAAGGGGTAAAAGAGACAGGAACTGTTACAATTTGACAGTTCCTGTCTCTTGTTTGTGCGCCCAGTATGGGCGCAATCTAATCGGTGAAAGTCCGTAACACGCCCTGGTAGTGGGAAGTGTATGCAGGATCCTTCGGAATGAATGGACTGTAGATGATGCGATGAAAATCTGCAGAGAAAAAGTATATGGTATTGGCAAAATCTATGAGTATGAAGGCAGAGCCTATCGTTCACCTAAGAAACTGGCAGAAACATACGGACTCCCGAAGAATTCGCTGGTACATTTTCTTGCAAGATGTAATACAGTAGAAGAAGCTGTAAAGAGGTGCAGGGAACAGCAGGAGGAAAAGATTATTTTATGGGGAAGGGAATATCGGAACAGGCACGAGATAGCAGAAACATTTGGGGTAAATTATTCATCCATTAACTATGGGGTAAACTGTAAAAGAATGAGTCTGGAAGAAACAATTCAGGAGTTATTAAAGAAAGAACCTATCCTGTTTGAAGGAAAGAGTTATCAAACAATTACAGATTTATGTGTTTCTTATCAGGTGCAGCCATGCAACGTGTTAGAAAGACTGCTACAGGGAAAGACATTATATGAAGCGGTATATGTACCGGTAAGAAATAACGGAAAAGTATTTGAAAAGGAGTTTGAGGGAAAGATCTATCAAAATGCCGCATTTCTGTGCAGGGAATACCATATTTCAAAGTTACTGGTGGAAGGGCAGAGACGGTATGAAAAAGAAAAAACATTTATGGACTGTTTCCGGTTGGTCAAACAACTGAGAGATGAGTGTGGATGGCCAAGAGATAAAGTGTTTTCTTATATACCCAGGTGTAAAGTAGAAGGGATATTTTATAAAAATCTTGCAGATTTTTCCCGGACAATTGGGATGACAACATCTATGTTTAATGCCTATAAATTCAAACATCATTGCAAAAATATAATTGAAACATTTCAAAAGATGCAGAAAGACTATATTCCAGCATATTATCATGCGGAATACGGTCTTTTAACATATACGCAGACGCAGGAAATGCATATCTCAAGTAAAGAAAGAAAAGAAATGCTGTACAAAAAAGAAGGAATCCCCAGGTATCCGGCACTGCAACAGTTTGATTTTAAAAAGGATTGTATGGATATCCTGTATAGATATGAAGAATTATTTGAAAAAAAGTCGATGTCTAAAGAAATAGAACGATAAAAAGTGGTATAGTGTCTTGCTTGATAACACGAGTTTGCTAAAGGAAAGAAAGGAGTCGCTGCTATATAAAATATCACAGCATTATACAGAATGAGCTGTGGACAGAGGGGCAGATACGAAAGAGAAGGAGTATTTGAAATAGGATCATGAGGGATATAAGAATCCGCGTGAGAAATAATGTCCTGTCATTGACGGACTTGTCTATGAGGAAAGAGAAGTAAGCCTGACGGCGGAAGAACACAGTGCATTTGTAGAGTATCTGGATGTACAGGCTCCGCTTACACAAATAGAACATGGATATCATTTTTACCTGGAACTGGTCATGGAGCTGCCTTTCGGACAGGCAGTGTGTGGCGTTCGGGATACAACAGGATTGCCAGAAAGAGAGACGGTTAATCGAAAGGGAAGGATTTTGGATTTGATATTGGACGGGCGCATGGAGGATTCGGAGCGGGAATTTCAGCTAGCATGTAAAAATAAAGCATAGGAAAAAATGTGTGTAAGTTGTTAAAAAATAAAGATATAAAAGAATACGGTGGGGGTGGTATTATAATGGGAAAGGAAAACATCACGGAAATAAATTCAGATTATTTTTGGGAGTTAATAGAAGAGATGAAAGAATGTTGTGGTCAGGACATGGAATGGTCCGCACAGTGGATAATGACCAGGCTCTGTAAACTGCCACCGGAACAGGTGCTGCAATTCCATCTTATCCTGCAGGGATATAAGGAGGCGGCAAATAAATATGGCCTTTGGACGGTTGCCGGCCTGATAAAAGATACAGGCTGCTCGGATGATGGATTCATTGATTTCAGGGCATGGCTGATTGCACAGGGAAAGGATGTTTATATGGCAGCTCTGGAGGATCCGGATTCCCTGTCGGACATAAAACAGTATGGATCCTGCGAATTTGAAAGCTTTAATTATGTGGCATATAAAGCATATGAAGAACTAACGGGAAGAGGCGCCTATAGGGATTATACAGACGCTGAAATGAAAAGGGTGCAGAAAGAATTGTTGCAGGGCATCCGCTATCACCCCATGATAGAATTTCCGCTCAATCCTCCGGAGGCAGCAGTGGTATACCCAGAGACGGGGGAGCAATTTGCTCAAAAATATGATATCAATAATCCGGCTTTTGCATCTATATGGAATACAAGTTTGCCGGAATTGAAGAAACTGGTAGAAGAGGGAAAAAGAGAGATTCATAAATACCAAAAGGACAGACGGCAGATGGGAAAAAAGAAAAAAAGACGTAGGGAACATGGAGGAATGGAAAGATAATGCGAGAAAATTTTATAATTGTTTTATAGGAAGCAGACAAACGCCTTTCAAGGAAATGTCTGCTTTTTTGTTTTCAGTAAAGGGGAAGAGTTATGAGAAAAGGGAACAGCATTTTGTCATCTTTGGTAAGCGCGTAGGTGCTGTTCTTCCTTGAAGATTTTTTGTCAGATATGCACTCTTTTTCCGTCACAAGATTGGTACATTCTGTGAATTGCTTTTCCCGCAGGAGATGGTATAGTGTCTTGCTTGATAAAGAAATTTATATAGAGATTTTATAAGAGAGGAAGAATCAGATGAAAACTATCATGCAGGACGAGCTATGGGCAGAAGCGGTGGAAGGATGGGCGGATAAAAGGGTGACGGGATATCTCAGGAAAAACCACGGAGAATACCGAACATTGCAGGAAAAATCAAAGGACCTCTGCGAACGGTATCCCGTTATAGACTCCCTCGTGTTTGAAACGGAAGAAATAACGCTGACAGCAGAGGAACACCGCGCGTTTGTGGAGTATCTTGATGTGAAGGACCAGATTGAGCAGTTGGAGAGGGAGTATCATTATTACTTAGGCATGGCTACGATACTGCCCTTTGGCCAGACATGCAGGCTGTCTTTCCATGAGGCAGAGCAGTCGGATGAAGGAGATGGATAAATAAGGGGGAGGGGCTATGGCATTACAGAAAGAAAAAAATGGAACGGCAAAAGCAAATCAAACCGGAGAAAGGGCAGGGAAAGATGCAGGATGCAGAAAAAATCGTGAGGATTCTGGACAAGATGCCGGCCATTACACCGGAAGAGTTCCCGGTGCTTAAGTGCATCCGTGACAGGCAGCATGATATATATGCGTGTATGTCATATTCCGTTGCCTACGGAAAAATGCTGGGCAAGCAGGAGGAGCGCCGGAGACGGAAAGAGAAGAAACAAGAGGGATAATCATACGGGCAGGCATCTTTAGAGAAGGTGTCCTGCCTGTTTTTTATTCACGGAGTCAGGAAAAAACTTTCTGCCGGCTGGGAAAAAGAAACTTAAGCTCCCGCCGCTTTCCCTGCCATCCCAGGGGGAAGGCTGCGGGAGTGTCCGCTGAATGAAAGTACACAAATTTATATTATGGGAAGGAGTGGTGCAGATGATCATAGGGGTTGACCATGGATATTATGCGGTGAAGACGGCACATACGGTGTTCCCCACAGGACTGGCAGTCTATGACTATGAGCCGTACACCATGCAGAATGTCTTAAAGTATAAGGGGAGATATTATGTCTGCGGGACGGGGCGCCAGACGCTGATGAAGGACAAGACAGCCAACGATAACTATTATCTCCTGACATTGGCGGCGCTGGCGCAGGAGATCAAGTTCCGGCAGGGGGAGAAAAAGGCAGAGGTCATCCTTGCGGCCGGGCTGCCGCTTGCCGGGTTTGGCAGGGAAAAACTGAGTTTTAAGGAGTACCTGTTCCGGAAGGAGCAGCCGGTATGTTTCCAGTATGAAGGATGCGGGTATGAGCTGCGGATTAGAGATGTGAAACTGTTCCCCCAGGGGTATTCCGCTCTGGCGCTGCATCCGGAATATTTGCAGGAGGAGCCGTCTGTCCTTCTGGTGGATATCGGCGGGTGGACGGTGGACCTGATGCGGCTTGACAATGCAGTCCCCAATGCGGACACCTGCCGCAGCCTTGAGCTGGGCGTGATCCGCTGCATGGATGAGACCATGGAGCAGATCCGGAGGAAGGCGGGGCTGTCGGTGACGGAGATCCAGGTGGAGCGTGTCTTAAACGGGAATGCCTGCAGCATGGATGAGGCGGCGAAACGGATCATCCGGCATCAGGGGAGGATTTATACAGAGCGGATACTGTCTGCCATCATGGAGGCGGGGTTTGATGTGAAGGCCGTTCCGGTCATTTTTACCGGCGGGGGCTCTGCGCTCGTAAGACGCCACGTAAGGCCCCAGGATGGGATTTGCCGGGCAGTTTACCTGACAGACGTCCATGTGAACGCTGCCGGGTATGAACGGATTGCCGGGCAGATGAGGGGGCAGTGAGGGCAGGACGCCCGGTCTTTTCTTTCCGCCCGAACCTGGAGGATCCGGATCATAAAAAAGCGTGGGAGATGCTGGGGAGTGTTCCGGAAGGGCAGAAGAACCAGTTTCTGGTAAAGGCGATCCTAAAGCGGCAGGAGACAAAAGAGCTGGAAGAAATGATCCGGAAGACTGTCCGGGAAGAGCTGCGCCGTGCCAGCCCGGAGGGAAGAAGGGAGACTCCTGGTTCCGGGAGTGTCCGGGAAATGACCGATGGGATCCCGGATGAGATGCTTGCATTTCTTTCACAGATGGAAAATGGATGACAGCTTAGGAGCAGCGGCGGGATGCAGAGCGCAGAAAGGAGGTGATGCCGATTTGGGGGTTAAAGATCTATAAATTGATGCATTGTCAGATCTGCTTGGTTTGGGCAATGGTTCTTTGGTGGGTATTGTGAATAGCTTTCCATGCATCTTTAGGGTATGTTGTATGTAACAAAAGAAAGGAGAAGGGTCTATGGCACAGATGAAGAACATATGCGGGAAGATTCCTGTAGAGCTGCACACAAGGGTCAGGCAGGAGATTGAGCAGAAAGAGATCAGCACGCAGGAATTTTTACAGAAGGTCATTGAAGAACATTTTATGGAAAAAGGGGTGGACAGTATGACAGCAAGGACAATCGCAGTACAGGTATCAGAGGAATTATTCGCACGGCTCAAGGCAGTCATCGCAAAGAAAAGGTGCAGGCAGAAGGAATTCCTGATCGAGGTCATCGAAAAGGCAATTGCACAGGCCGAGGATGAGATCAGGGAAACAGAAATGGGAGCAGCCGCATCGGAAGATCCGGATACTGCGGAAACTGGGGATGAGGAAGATGCGTCCGGGGATGAGGAATCAGCTCCTGAACCAGACGGGGAGACAAAAGATGGGGATGAGGAAGAGCCGGACCTGGAGAACGGGGCAGGGAATGCAGCCGGAGAGATGACAGCATAAAATACAGCCTGGCCAATGCAGGGAAATGGCAGTGCAGGATACTGTCTGAGAAATGAAAAAAGAGGCGGCATGGGGAAACTCCCATGCTGTTTTTAAGCATCCGGAGTGTTTTGGAAAGGGCAGTTCCGAGTGCTTTTTATGTGGCGGAGGGAGGTTGATAACCGGAACAATACGATTTTTAGATTTATTCAGCGGGATTGGTGGATTCCGCGAGGGGCTGGAAAGGGCCGGAGGGTTTGCCTGTGTGGGGCATTGTGAGATGGACGCTTACGCAGACCGGAATTATCGGGCGCTGTTTGATACGGAAGGGGAGTGGTATTGCGATGACGCAAGAAAGATTGATACAAGAGGAATGCCGGAGTTTGATCTTTTGTGTGCAGGATTTCCTTGCCAGGCATTTTCAACAGCAGGAAAGCGGCAGGGGTTTGCAGATCCCAGAGGGACGCTGTTCTTTGAGATTGCCAGAGTGGCTGCGGCCAGGCACCCTCCATTTCTTCTGCTTGAAAATGTACCCGGACTGCTTTCGCATGACAAAGGCAGGACGTTTTGTACCATCCTCCATACGCTTTCAGAACTGGGGTACCATGTGGAATGGAAGGTGCTTAACAGCAAGGATTTCGGAGTCCCCCAGTCAAGAAGGAGGGTGTATATTGTCGGATATCTTGATGAAGGATGTGCCGGAAAAATATTACCTTTCCCGGGAGCAAACGGAGCGTCTCTTATACAAGTCCTTGAAGGTCCCCAGGGGAAAAGGGTCTACCACCCGGACGGAGTAAGCTGCACGCTGACTTCAAGCGCAGGAGGGATGGGAGGGAAGACGGGCCTTTACAGCGTCGGCGTCCCGATCAAGGAGGCGACCCGGAAAGGCTATAAGATGGCGTACCCGGGAGACAGCATTGACCTTGGGTATGCGGCACTGAATACCAGGAGAGGGCGCGTAGGGAAAGGGGTTGCCCATACCATCACGACAGAGATCCAGCAGGGAACACTGCATTTTGTGGATATGTCGGCGCCTCCCATAGTGACGGACAACGCAAGGTGCTTAAACACTAGGCAGGATTCCAGCATCCATAACCGTAAGGGGGAGTGTTCCGGTGTCCTGGAGGAATTCGGGGCAAGGGCGGTCTTAAATCCGGCAAAAGCTGAGACACGCCAGAATGGGCGCAGGATGAAGGAGCCGGATGAGGCGATGTTCACGATCACAGCCACAGACCGGCACGGCGTTGTGTACCGGGGGAGGATCCGCAGGCTGACCCCGAGGGAATGCCTGCGACTTCAAGGGTACTCAGATGGCCAGATTGACCGGATGTCGGAGGGGATGTCTGACTGCCAGCTTTATAAGCAGGCAGGGAACGGCGTTACCGTAACAGTGGTGGAGGCTATCGGGAGAAATATCAGAAGGGCGGTGGAAGAGGCGGAAAAAGAGGATAAACGCTGTGGGGAAAAGTAATCCTGCGGCAAGTAAAACATTTAGATAGGCTGAGGAAAGGCAGGGATGGGAGATTGAGTTAAAGGACCAGTACTATGGAACGGAGATTGAGATGACGGGGATCTCCCGTCAGAGGGCGGCGGAGGCTGTGGCGGAGCTGTTTGGCACATCTGCGGAATATGCCGGAACATATTACGGCACATGGCAGGTGCGTGACCGGGAGGGGAAGGTCTGGAAGTTTATGTATGATTCCAGCATTTTTGCCCAGGTCAGGCAGGCCGGCAGGCGGGTATCGGCACACGATCAGTTCTGTACGGAGATGGTAAGCCCAAAGCTTGCTTACATGGAAATGGAGAAACTCCAGGAGGTCGTGCGGTGTCTGAGGCGGGCAGGGGGATTTGTTAATTCTTCCTGCGGGATGCACGTCCATGTGGATGCGGCAAACCATACGCCGCGGAGCCTTAAGAATGCGCTGACGATCATGTACGCCAAAGAGGATATCCTGTTCAAGGCATTGAAGGTGCAGACCGGAAGGGAGGCACAGTACTGCCAGAAGGTACGCCCGTCAGTCCTGCAGGAGATTCGGGGGATGCCAAACAGCAACATCTCCATGGATAAGGTCAGGCGGGCATGGTATGAAGGGAGGGATGGGAGCGGCCAGCATTATAACTGGACACGGTATTATGCCTTAAATCTCCATGCAGTGTTTTCCAAGGGCACCTTGGAGTGGAGATGCTTTGAAAGCACGCTCCATGCCGGGAAAGTGCGGGCGAACATTACGCTCGCGCTGGCAATCTCGGCACAGGCCATCAACCAGAAGTGTACACAGATGAGGAAAACGGAAATTTCAGAGAATCCCTGTTTTACATTCCGGACGTTCCTGCTCCGCCTGGGGCTGATCGGGCCGGAATATAAAAATGTCCGGGATCATCTGCTTGGGAATTTAGAGGGAAACCGGGCATGGCGGTATGACAAGGGAAGCTATGCCTGCTTAAGGAAGGACAGGGAGGCAGAGCGGTGAAAGGAGAAGAGATGGAAGAAAGATTTTATTTTGCCTATGGCAGCAACATGGACTTAAGCCAGATGGATTTCCGGTGTCCGGCGGCAAAAGTGGCAGAAACTGTCCGGCTGGAGGGCTACCGGCTGGCGTTTTGCGGGAGGGATCCGGCCGGAGGCGTGGCTACGATTTTAAAGGAAGAGGGGAGCTATGTGGACGGCGTCCTCTGGAAGATTACCCGGGAGTGTGAAGAGAGCCTGGATTTTTATGAGGGCTATCCCCGCTTTTATGGGAAAGAGACAATCCGGGTGAGGAACCAGGAAGGGATGGAGACAGAATCAATGGCATATGTCATGAACCCCCCGATGCGGGACTGCCCGGCAGTTCCGGCAAAGATATATCTGGATGGGATCATAAAGGGATGCAGGCAGAACGGTATCCCGGAAGAACCTGTAGAAGAGGCAGTGAAAAGAAGCCGAAGGGAGATAAGGAATCAGAAACGTAAGAAGGATAAAGATGCTCTGATACGCTGATTCTGTCCGGGAGGCCGGATGGGAAAGACGGGACGCTGTGAGCAGAACAGACGGTAAAAAAGATCAATGGCAATGCATTTTCTAATGGCGCCTCCATAGCTTTCAGCCGGAGGCTATGGTATAATCTGTGATATATAAAGGAAACTGCAGGAAATGAGGTGGATTGCCATGAAAATGAAAAAAACCGTGAAATTACTGCTCCTTCCGGTTCTCTGCTTAAGCCTGCTGTTCCCGGCAGAAACGGAAGCCGGGGCGGCGGGCAGGAAAGCAGTGAAATCCGTGACTGTCAGGATTGACGGAAAAAAGATGAACAAAAAGACCTTCACGCTGGCAAAAGGGAAAAAGATTCCCCTTAAGGTGACGGCAAGCCCATCCGGGAAAGGGAGGAAGATCACATATCAGTCCGGGAATCCCAGGATTGCGTCCGTCAGCAAAAAAGGCGTGGTCACTGCAAAAAAGACAGGAACCGTGAAGATTACCGTGAAAGTAAAGGGGAAACGCCAGAAAGCGAAGAAGGCATGGATCAGGATAAAGGTGAAGGCGAAACCCAAAGCAAAGGGAAGTGCATGCAAGCATTCCTGGAGGGAAGTCCAGGCAAAAGGCCATGAGGAGACCGTCATGGAGCAAGTGCCGTTCAGCAAGGCAGAACGCCCCTGGACAAGTGACAATGAATATGTCTGTATGTGCGGGGAGTGCAGGAAGTACCAGATCATGTTCGGGACGGGGAATGTGGAAGGAGCGCTGGAACATTTAAGGGAAGTGAATTCCCCCGGATGGGAGGAATGGATCTATGAAGTCCGGACCTTGTGTATCGGATGCGGCAAGGATCTTACCGGTTTGGACAGTGCAGAGTTTAACGCGCATATCACTGGATGCGGTGGCACAGGATCGAATTATGAAAGCGTGAAGATGAGGGTGGGCGTTATCCCCCACAAGGCGGTACCGAAAAAAGTATATATACAGGACAGGGAAGGATACACATACTGCGTAAAATGCGGGAAACGCAGATAGAAATCTGCATATGCAGGAAACAGGAAAACAGAGTCGGGAAAAGAATCCGGAAAGCAGACAGACTGCCCGGATTCTTTTTTGTGGAGAAATATAACATGGAGGAGAGAGATATGGAGAAAAAAGAGAGAAAGAAATGGATGGCAAGGATAGCAGCCGGATTGCTGGCGATAATCTTGATATTCGGCATACTGTCCGGGGCTGCAATGGCGGCCGGGTTTGAGATCACGGAGACTTATGTCGGGTATTATAAGCAGTACCACAACGGGGAGCTGCGTATGCGCTATCAGGCAAAGATGCATAAGCTGAACGGGGAGATGGCTTACTGCGTATCCATGACAAAGACTTCCGAACCCGGGTCGGCCAAAGAGGTCAGTATCAAAAAATTCCTGCCGGGAGAGGAGCTGGTGATGGCATGCCTGGCGCAGAAACATATCTTTGATATGGACGGATATACCAGGAACGAAAAATATATGCTGACGCAGTGCATGATCTGGTATATCCAGAGAGACCACATCGGAGATGGCGGCTGGCGCCAGTATGTGGACGAGATCGACATGTCTGTGGAGCAGCAAAAGGCATTCTTTTCTAAATTGGAAAAACAGGTCAGCGAAGAGGCACCGAACTATACAGGGAGCGGGAAAGCCTATGAAAATGTGGATATAGAAGATGTGCAGGAGGTTGCAGTCCTGGATGCGCCGGTACAGAAAAAAGGCTATGCAAAGCTGGTCAAGGCATCGGCAGCCCCGGAGATCACAGGAGACAACAAGTGCTACTCCCTTGCAGGAGGCGTCTTTGGCGTATATTCCGATGCAGGATGCACGAAGAAAGCCGGGGAGCTGACCACAAAGGAGGATGGAACGACAGAGCCGCTGGAGCTGGCTGTGGGGAGCTATTATGTAAAAGAGCTTGCCGCGCCAAAGGGATTTTTGCTCGATGAATCGGTCAAAGGCCCCTACGCTGTAAAAAGTGAGAAGACAACGGCAATTCCTTTTGAGGACAGGCCGGGGAATGACCCGGTTGGAATCGAACTGGCAAAGATCGACCAGGAGACCGGAGGGTATACGCTGCAGGGTGCGGCATCCCTTGCAGGCGCACAGTTCGCGGTCAGGTATTATGACGGATATTATACAAAAGAGGACCTTCCGGAAAAGCCAAAGCGTACATGGGTCATCGAGACACAGGAAGTAAAGTCAGGAGGGGGGAGCCGCTACCTAGCATCCCTGACGGAAGACTGCAGGGTATCCGGGGATGCATTTTATAAGTATGGAGAGGAAATCGTGCTGCCTTTAGGAACGATTTCCATTGAAGAGATCAAGGCTCCTTCAGGGTATCTCCTGAAAGGAGCCACCTTACAGCAGAAAGGGAACGGAGAAAGAAATGAAGGGATATATGTAACGCAGATCAGGGGAGACGAGAAAAGGGCAGGCCTGATTGGGGGAAATGAGTTCGCATCATCAGACCGTGTAATCCGCGGGGATCTGGAGCTTGTCAAAATAGAGGCAAAGACTCATAAGCGGATGCGGGAGGTGCCTTTCCGGATCACCAGCAAGACGACCGGGGAAAGCCATATCCTTGTTACGGATGAAAATGGACAGGCATCTACGGCAAGCGACGTGAACCCGCACAGCGAGAAAACCAATGCAAATGATGAGGCAGAGGACGGCAGGCTGGATGCGTCCGCGGGTATCTGGTTCGGGCTTGCCACCCATGGGGAGAATGTACCGGTCAATGACGGGCTTGGTGCACTGCCGTATGATATCTATGAGATTGAAGAGCTGCCCTGTGCGTCCAATGAAGGACATGAGCTGATTCCTGCTTTTGAAGTGGCAGTGTCACGCGAGAAGAAAATGGTGCATCTTGGAACGCTGACCAATGAAAAGCCAGAGATACCAGAAGAACCGGAGATCACCATCCACACTACCGCAGTAAATAAGGAGGATGGGGAGAAGACGGTGAAAGCCGGGGAAGAGGTAACGATTGCCGATACGGTGACCATAGAAGGGCTGACCCCAGGGAAGGACTACCTCCTTTACGGATGGGAAATGTTAAAGTCTGAAAATAAGGAGCTGCTCATTGACGGGGAAATGGTTGAGGATGCGTTTGAATTTACCGCAGAGGAATCCGATATGCAGATAGAGATGGAGTTTACCTTCCCGGCCGATGCGTTAGGCGGCGCGGATGTGGTCACGTTTGAGGAACTTTATGACCTGACAGACCCCGATGACCCGGAGAAAGTGGCAGAGCATACGGACATCCATGATGAGGGCCAGACGGTTTCGGTAGAGGGAGAGGTGAAGATCCATACGACAGCAGTCAACAAGGCGGGCGGAGGAAAGACATTGAAAGCCGGGGAACAGGCCGCCATTGTTGACACGGTTGAACTGGAAGGTCTGACTGTAGGGAAGAAATACCGGCTGCGGGGCTGGGAGATGCTGAAGGATAAAAACGCAGAACTTCTTATTGGCGGGAAACGTGTAGAAAAGGAATATGAATTTACCGCAGAAGAACCCGATATGCAGATAGAGATGGAGTTTGCCTTTTCAGCATCGGAGCTAGGCGGCTCAAAGCTTGTCACATTTGAAGAACTTTACGACCTGACGGATCCGGAGAACCCGGAGAAAGTAACAGAGCATAAAGACATCGATGACGAAGGACAGACGGTGACGGTGAAAAAGAACGAAAAGCCGAAGACGCCGGAGAAGGCAAAAACTCCGAAAAAGGGGAGAGAGGCCGTAAAGACAGGAGATACGGCAAATCTTTTGTTCTGGCTCTTGCTCGGAGGTGCGTCCGGAGCAGCACTTCTCTTTAACTATGTGCGGAGACGGAAAAAGCCAGAAGGGGTAGGGAAGAAGGAATCCTCCAAATAGAACTGTCTTTAATGAAGGCAGGAAACCATTTGCAATATTAAAAAATGATCTCGGGATGTGTCCTTTTGGGATGCATCCTATTTTTTGAAAGGAAGGGATTTATTGATGAAACGATATTATACGGCAGAATCTGTAACAGAAGGGCATCCGGATAAGATCTGCGACCAGATTTCGGACGCTGTCCTGGACGCATGCCTCAGGGAAGACAGCGGGGCAAGGGTGGCCTGTGAGGTGATGGCATTGGCGGGAAAGGTTGTGGTAGCCGGGGAGATTTCCGGCCGGTGCAAGCCGCCAGTGGAAGAGATTGCAGGAAGGGTTCTGGCAAAGACCGGGTACGATTTAGATAAGTTTCAGATTGAGGTACACTTACGCCGACAGAGTCCGGATATTGCGGAATCCGTAGAAAATCCATGGGAGAAACGGGAAGGGAGGCTGCAGGGAAAGCCGGAACTGGACTTCGGCGCAGGGGATCAGGGATTCATGGTCGGTTATGCCTGCAACGAGACCACACAGCTGATGCCCATGCCGATCGTGCTGGCAAACCGGATCGTGCAGGAGCTTTCTGCCTGCAGGCGCAGCGAATACATTACGGGAATCCTGCCGGATGGGAAAGCACAGGTGACGGTGGAGTATGAAGACGGGCAGCCGGTAAGGACAGAGAGCGTGGTAGTGTCCTGCCAGCATGCAGAAGACAAGGATCTTAAGAGACTTGCCAGGGAGATACAGCATAAGGTTTTGCGCCCGGCATTGCGTCCGCTGCCGGCAGACGAAGATACAAAGATTTATATTAACCCGTCAGGAAGGTTTGTCTGCGGGGGATTGGATGCGGATACCGGGGTGACCGGAAGGAAACTGATGGCAGATACTTATGGGGGAGCGGTTCCCCATGGCGGGGGCGCATTTTCCGGAAAGGACGGTTCCAAGGCAGACCGCTATGGGGCGTATATGGCGCGCTATATTGCAAAAAACATGGTAGCCGCGCATCTGGCTGACAGATGCCAGGTATCCCTTGCCTATGCGATTGGGATGGCACAGCCGGTCATGGTCCAGGTGGATACCTTCGGAACAGGGAAGGCATGCGCAGATGACTGCCTTGCAGCGGCAGTTCCCCTGGTATTCGGGCTGACCCCAGGGCAGATACGGGATACCCTGCGCCTTGGCCGCCCAATCTTTTCCAGAACCGCTGTGTACGGGCATTTCGGGAGGAAGGAGTTCCCGTGGGAGCGCACGGACAAGGCAGAGGAATTGAGAAATGCGGTGCTGTGATGCCTCGGTACAGTGAGGAGCAGATAAAGGCAGCCCGGCAGATGACGGCAATGGAATATCTGCAGAGGCACCAGCCGTACCGTCTGAAAAAATCCTCGGCGAGGAACGAGTGGGAGCTGACAGACCATGACAGTTTCAAGATTAACGGGATCACCAGCCAATGGCACTGGAAGTCCCGGGATATCGGCGGCATCTGCGCCCTTAATTTCCTCATAAAAGTGGACGGCGTGGATTTTAAGGAGGCGGTAGGCATGCTGTTGCAGGAGACGCCCTGTTACGTTCCGGCAGCACCGGAAGAGAAGGAAAAGAAACCCTTCGTGCTCCCGGAGCAGTACCGAAACTGCAGGAGGGTGCAGGATTATCTCAACAGGAGGGGGATCAGCGACGGGGTGATCCGCTATTGCAGGATGGAAGGGATCCTGTATGAGAGCGCGCGGTATCATAATGCGGTTTTTGTAGGCCTGGATGAAGAGGATAAGGCAAGATATGCATTCTTACGGGGGATTTATGATAATGCAAAACCTTTTCGGATAGAACAGGCGGGAAGCGATAAGAAATATGCGTTCTGCATCCCGCCGGCCGGAGAGAGTTCCCGGGTAGCGGTTTATGAGGCTTGCATTGACGCGCTGGCACATATGACCCTGGAAGGCGGGACCGCGAATAAATACCGGCTGGCGCTGGGAGGGGTCAGCGCCCCCAGGGAGGGAGAAACGAGGGGGCAGGGGAAAAGTCCGCCGGCACTGGCATATTTCCTTTCTAAAAATCCCGGAGTCAGGGAGATAGAGATCTGCACGGATAACGATTTTGCCGGGAGGTGGGCCTGCGGGCAGATCCGGCAGGCTTACCAGGACAAATACCGTGTCATAGAGAACCTGCCCTGGACAGAAGGGGCAGATTATGGGGATCTGGCGGCGAAAGCGGCAGAGAAAAAGAGAAAAAGAAATATGAGTAAAACGCATGAACAGGGGAGGTGAAGGGCATGGAGACAGAGAATAAGGAAAGATTGGAAGGACTGACAGAGGCGGAACTGCTGTCCACGCTGACCGGAACTTTCTTTCCGGATGGATCTGAGCTTGATGAAATGGAATTTTCCGAAATGGAACTAAATGAGGGGATTCCTTTGGATGGGGCGGAATTATTACCATATGAAGAATCCATTCGCAAATGGGTAGATAAAGAGAACCAGAAGAAGGGCGGGGATAATGCGCCTTGCAACCTGATGGATTATTTTTCAGGGAGCGATGAGGTAAACCAGAAGGCAGTAAGCGCGGTGACGGCCATAAAAAATATCGGGGATGTCCTTTATGGCTGCACGAGGCTTAAGCTCCTTGAGCCTTTGAATGAAAATGAGCTGTCCGAACTGAGGGAATACATCGAGGGGCAGTACGGCAACGGCTGGGGTGAAGAATTTGAACAGAGGGATATCCCGGTTGAGGGAGGAACGCTGAATGTGCATTTCTGGCAGGGCGAGGGGTTCCGCATTTTGAGGGAAGAAGAGACAGGTATTGAAAAAACTCCCCGGGAAAAACATAGCCGCCCGAAACTGCGTCTGCTTGGCCATGACGGGAATATTTTCTCAATCCTGGCAGATGCAAGGCGTCTGCTGGCTCAGAATGGAGAACAGCAGAAAGCTGGTGAAATGTCTGCACGGGTCTGGGAATCTTCAGATTATAAACAGGCACTTGGAATCATCAGCGAGTATGTGGAAACAGAGCTGAGCCTGCAGCACACGGAAACCCGGCAGGAGGAACGGAAAAAATATGAGATTACGGCTGCCGCACATCCGAAGTATCCATGGATTCATCGGATACGCGCCCTTATGCCTGTGAATGAACAGGTGGGAGTCGGGGCGCTTGGCGGGTATGTCCAGTCAGAAGATAATCTCAGCCAGGAAGGGAGCTGCTGGATCTATGACCAGGCAGTGTGCTGTGAGGATGCCCGGGTGCAGGGGGATGCAAGGCTCTATGACGGCGCGCTGGCGAGGGGCTCGGCGTTGGTCACGGGGGATGCCCGGATGTTTGAGAGTGCCTGTGCTGACGGGAACTGCTGCATCCGCAGCGGTGAGGTCAAGGATACTGCCCGGGTTGCGGGAGAAGCAGTGATCACGGACGAAGGAAATGGACTTTCTCCCTTGATTGCCGGGAACAGCCGGGTATATGGAAACGTGAGCGGATGGTATGTCATAAAGGATGCCGTGCTCCCAGGGGAAAATTATCGGAACCCGACTCCGGATCTGTTTATATTGGAGAACGGGAAGAGGGATGTGTTAGTGAAAGAGAATAAGATGCGGAATCCGGAGCAGCCAGGGGCGGCCGAAAAAGGAAAGAAGGATTTTGAGCGATAAAAGAAGAAAGGATGATGCCGATGAGAAAAACGTTGGAACTGGATATGCTCCTCAGAGAGGGGTTCCGTCCGGAAGAAGCAGAGGGAGGGGAGGGCTGGAAGATCCTGCATGGGGATACGCTGAAACTGGTGAAGGCATTCCGGCCTGGGACCTTTGACGCCGTCATTACGGATCCGCCCTATGCATCCGGAGGCACAAAGCAGAATGAGCGGAACCGTACAACGAACCAGAAGTATAGCAGCATGAAACCGGGAAATGCCCTGCCGGATTTCGACGGGGACAACAAAGACCAGAGGTCATGGACCCACTGGATGGCAGAGTGGCTGTATGACGTGAGGAAAGCCTGCAAATCCGGCGCGCCCGTCTGCCTGTTCATTGACTGGAGGCAGTACCCGTCGATCACGGATGCGCTCCAGTGGGCGGGATGGATCTGGCGCGGGACTGCCGTGTGGGATAAGGGGAACTCCCGCCCGCAGAAAGGACGTTTCCGCCAGCAGGCAGAATATATCGTCTGGGGAAGCAACGGCCCGATGCCCATAAGCCGCCCGGTGGAGTGCCTGCCGGGAGTGTTCCGGTACGGGAATCCGCAGAACAGGATCCATGTCACGGAAAAGCCGCTGCAGCTGATGAAGGATGTGATTCGGATCTGCGAGCCGGGCGGCAGGATCCTGGATCCCTTTGCTGGCTCTGGGACTACAATCCTTGCGGCTGTAGAGGAAGGATATGAGGCAGTGGGGATCGAGGTGACAGATGCTTATTATAAGCTGGGAACGGAGCGTGTAAAAACAGCATTGGAAACAGGGGAAAGAGAGCAGGGCATCCAGCAGGATGCCTGAAACCATGCCATGCTGGAAAGTAGGCATCCAATGGGATGCCTGGAAGGAGGGATGCGAAGTGGAGGTTGCGTTGGCTTATGTGTGCTGCCCGGCAGATGCAGGGAGGGCAAAGCTGCAAAGATACTGCCGGAAGATTTATGAGTTGGGATATATCCCGATTTGTCCGGAGTTTGGATTTTCCCCATTTCTGAATGAGGAAGATGCAGAGGATATGCAGGCATTCCAAAGAATGTCACATATGCTGCTGAAAAGATGCCGGATGGTAGTGGTATGCGGGAAGGAAGTGACCGGGACAATGAATACGGAGATTAGCATGGCAGACAGATTCCACATTATCTGTACCACTTTAGACGGGCTCATTAGGATCAAGGAGACAGAATGATATTGGAGGGGAAAGACAGAAACCATGCGGTGCGACAGGTTTTGCAAGCATAGCGTTTGGATATCCAAACGCACTTTGGGGTGAACCCCAACCCCCCGGAGACTGGCATGGTGCTGATGAGACTGACTAAGGATTGGATTTGAAAAAGGGAGTGCGGATATCGTGGATTTGAATGGAATAAGAGAGGGGAGGACAGATATGTTTGAAACAGGATTGATGGTATGTAAGGTAATCGGCGGGATAGCAGGATTTGTTTTTATATGCATGAAGGCAGGGGAAAGGAGTAAGCAAAGATATCGGAAACGGATTCAATTTGTGGATATTTTTAATCATGAACTGTTTTGTATTGAGGATGGGGAGGGCGTTGAGCTGCTTGCCGGGAACGGGGACAGCCAGGTATGCCTCTGCCATTATTTAGACAGTCATCATACATCCATTGATGGTAAACGGTGGGAGATGCTTGACTTTGCCCGGCAGATGAATGAGCGCAATATCATCTTTCTGCCGATGGGAGAGTAAGAAAGGAGGGGTACGGTGAGAAAACGGAATCACGTGATACCTGTTCGGCTGAATGCAAAGGAGCTGAGGTATTTGGAAGAACAGGTACAAAAAAGTGGGCTACCCCGTGAAGAATATCTCCGGACGCTGATCATGGGCGGGGAAGTCCGTGCAAAACCCTGTGAACACCATGCCGACCTGTTAAGGAAGGTTGCCGGCCTGTGCAATAACGCTAACCAGCTTGCACGTGTGGCAAATGCCTCCGGCACGACCAGTCCGGTAAGCGTCGGTAAGATGCAGCGGATAGCGAAAGAAACCTGGCAGATGGTGAAGGAGGAGTGGTAACAGGGGATGGCATACACCAGCATCATACCTGTCCACCGCCTAGACCGCTCCATTGATTATATCCAGGATAAAGAAAAGACCGTGCAGAAAGCGGGGATGGCCGGTTCGCTGGAAGAGGCAGTCGATTATGCCCTGGACCGGGGAAAGAGCGAGGCGTCCATATTTGAGGATTCGATTGGATGTACCTGTGATACGGCTTACCGGGATATGGCCGCCACGAAAAGGAGATTCCATAAGACCGGCGGAGTCCAGGGGTATCACCTGATCCAGAGCTTTGCAGAAGGGGAGGTGACACCGCAGATGGCGCATCTCATCGGGCAGGAGCTGGCAGAGGAACTCCTGAAAGGAAGATTTGAGGCGGTCATAACGACCCATCTGAATACCAGCCATTACCATAACCATCTGGTCTTCAATTCCGTGAGCATGGCAGACGGCAGCAAATATCGGAGCAACAGCAGGAGCTATTATAGCGAAGTGCGCCGGATATCGGATGCATTGTGCAGGAAGTACGGGCTTTCGGTCATCCAGACAAATAGCGGCAAGGGGATGCACTACAGCCAGTGGCAGGCAGAGAGGGAAGGGAGACCGACCTGGAGGACGGCCATCCGGATGGATATCCGGGAAACGGCGGCGGCCAGTTTCACATGGAAACAATTCCTTGCCGGGATGGAGAAGAAGGGATATGTATGGAGGCCAGACCGGAAATATCTTGCGCTTAAGGCTCCAGGGATGGAGCGTTATATACGGATGAAAAGCCTTGGGAAAAATTATACGGAGGATGCTGTGCGGCAATGGATCTTAATACCCGGCAGGCAAAGCGCCTGCCGTGCCGATAAAAGGATTGTCAGGCCGGTAGCCAGGAAACGCACCGGGCTCCAGGCGCTTTATTATTCTTACCTTTATCGGATGGGAGTGTCTGATAAGCGCCCGAAAAGGATCCCGTACCAGATCCGATTAGATCTCCGCCGCCTGGATCAGCGTATCGCCCAGATGGAGTTTTTGGAAAAGCATGGGATCACAACCCGGGAGCAGCTTGAGGAATATCAGGCGCCGTTAGAGGAAAAAGCGATGGCACTGGTAAAGGAGCGGCAGAGGCTGTACCGGAAGGAGCCGGAGACAGAAAGGATCAGGGAGATTGGGGAAGAATTAAAACCTCTGAGGAAAGAGATCCGGATGTGTGTGCGGATCCTGCAGCATTCTAGGGAGATGGAAGAGAGGATGGAGCAGGCAGAGCATAAACAACATCAGAACAAGCAGGAAAGGCAGGAAAATAAACATAAAAGAACAGACAGGAAGGGGGAGCGGTGACAGTATGGGAAAAGAACCAGCCAGAAGGAAGGAGGAAAAGTGGGATGAATCTTGGAGGTGAGGCGGCGGACCAGGTGGTCCGCTATTCTTTGGAAGGGCTTGACCATGGCCTGAGGCTGTCCGGAACGGTGGCAAAGAACCTGGCGGTCTTTTTTGCGGCACTGCTAAAGAGCAGCCAGAAGAGCTACGGGAAGATCTGCATGGCGCGCATGCTGAAAGAAAACCGTCCGCTTAAGTTCTTTACGGTTCCGGCAGGGAGGCTCCATGAGTTTTCCAGGGAGGCGAAAAAGAGGGGCCTCCCTTATGTCGTTATCCGTGACCGTAAGAATCCGGAGCAGTGCGAGCTTATGGTATTTGCGGATGATGCGGCAAAAGTAAACCGCGTCATGGACAGGATGGACCTGGATTTCCTGAAGTCAGAAAGCGGAGCGGCAGTGCAGGAGGGAGCTCTGCAGAGATCAGACGGCATGGAAAAGGCCGGGCAGGGTGCTTTGGCAGCCCCGGCAAAGACAGAAACTGTAGAGATGCCGGAGGGTGAAGTCCAGTTTGAACTCAGCGGCATGGAGGAAGATTTCAATATCGGAAACTTGCCCGGGGATACCGGAAATTTTACCCAGGCGCAGGAAGGAAGGAGTCCGTCCGGAGATTCCTCGCGCAGCAGAGGTATTTCTACCGTTCAGGAAAAGGGGAATGAAAAGCCTTCGGTGAGGAAGGAATTAGAGCAGATCAAAAAAGAGAAGGAGGGGGCAGCCAGGGAACGGAAAGAGCAGAACTACCGAGGACATAGGGGTAAGAAAAGAGAACTGAAAAAACAGAAGGGAAGGTGATAAGCATGGATTTATCGAAATATCTGCCTGATGAGGCAGGGAGCCCGGCGGATGCAGGACGGCAGCTGTCGAAAGAAGAGTATGCGGCACTTAAGAAACAGGAGCGGGAGGAAGTGTGGGCCGAGGTCAATGCAAAGGCGCAGGATGTGTTTAAGGATGGGGAATCCTTGAAGGGCTTCCTTAACTTTATGGCACAGTGCAAGCCGCAGAAAGCAGCGAACCTTTTGCTGTTATACAGCCAGAATCCGCAGATCCGGCAGGTGAAAACTTTTGAAAGCTGGAAGAGGGAGCATAAGACCCTGAAGGCGGGCGTACATGGCTATACCTTTATTGCAGACCAGACGTATGAAAAGGACGGGGAGACGCATCAGGGATATGCCATCTGCAAGGCATACGATATCAGCCAGATCCGCACCAGGCCGATGGAAGAGCAGGCTCCGAGGCCGATGGAAGAGCTGATGGCCGCACTTTTAAAGGATACGGATACAAGGATCCGCATTGCGGATAATCTGCCGGAGAATGTCCAGGCACAGTATATCCCCGGACAGCGGACAATCTTTGTGCGAAACGGCATGGGCGAAGAGACGACCTTCCATGCCGTCAACCGGGAACTGGCCTGCGCTGCCCTGGATGCACATGACGGCACATACAGCCGTGCGGCCATAGCGCCCCAGGCGTTCTGCACGGCTTATGTCGTGGCGCAGAAATATGGCGTGGATACGGCAGGGTTCCGGTTTGACAAAGTCTGCGGGATGCAGGCAAACGGCAATAAGGATCCCCAGGAACTCCGTAACTTTATCAGTGATGTGAAGAACAGTGCCTACCGGATCACAAGGCACATAGACAGGAACTTAGGGGAGTCGGAGCAGGAATTTGTCGCAGATGGATTCACTGTGTCAGAAAGCGCAGGGAAAAAGCAGAAAGGCAGTAAAGGGAAAAAACCCCCGGAGCCGGAACGCTGATCAAGGAGGAGCCGGAGCATTTTTAACAGAAGGAAGGAGTGGTTGGATGCATAGAGTAAGCGGACAGCAGTTGGAGCTGTTAAGAAAACGGTATCCGGAAGGAACAAGGGTCTGCCTGGATCATATGGAAGGGGAAAGCAGGATGACGCCAGGCCTGAAAGGAAACGTGGAATATGTGGATGACGCAGGGCAGCTCCATGTCCAGTGGGAGAACGGGAGCAGCCTTGCCCTGATCCCGGGAGCGGATCAGTTCCATAAAGAAGGGATTCCTGACAAAAGGAAAGGGAAGGAAGTGCCCTCCCGGTAAAGAGGGGCGGAAAGTCAGAGTGGATCATCTGGCTTTTCGCGCTCCCTGTTATCTGGTGGATGGCTGTCTTGCTTGCAGACTCCATCGGGCCAGGAAGGAACCTGTTTGGAATCCTGGAGGTGCTGATGGAAAAAACGGAGCATCCGTTCCAGATACAGTTTAACAAATATACGATAAGGACGGTGCTGGCCAGTACGGCTTTATATGCGGCAGGGATTGGGCTCTTTTATGCAGACCAGGGGAACTACCGCAGGGGAGAGGAACATGGCTCGGCAAAATGGGGAGACGTAAAAAAGCTCTGCAGGAAATATAAGGACACGCCCTTTGAACAGAATATCCTGCTGACCCAGAACTTCCGCATAGGGCTTGACTGTTACAGGCACCGGAGGAATCTGAATGTCCTGGTAGTCGGCGGGAGCGGCGCCGGAAAGTCAAGGACTTATGCCATCCCCAATATCATGCAGTGCAACTGCTCCATGGTGATCACAGACCCAAAGGCGGAGCTGTTGCGGAAGACCGGGCATCTGCTGAAGAAGAAAGGCTATGAAGTCCGCGTGTTTGACCTAATCCATCCGGATACTTCCTTTTGCTACAATCCTTTTGCGTATGTGCAGGATGATAAGGATGTGCTGCGGCTGATCACCAACCTTATACGGAACACCACGCCGAAGGGGGCGCAGCAGTCGGATCCCTTCTGGGAGAAGAGCGAGACGGCGCTTTTGCAGGCGCTGATGCTGTATCTGCTCCATGAGGCGCCGCCGGAGGAGCAGAATTTCCCCATGATCATGGAGATGCTGGCCTCGGCACAGGTGAAGGAGGAAGACGAGGACTATGAGTCACCGCTGGATATCCTGTTTGAGAGGCTTGAGATGCGGGAGCCGGACAGCATCGCCGTAAAGCAGTATCATATTTACAAACAGGCTGCAGGAAAGACGGCGAAAAGCATCCTGATTTCTGTAGGCGTAAGACTTGCGGCATTTAACTTGAAACAGATTGCGGGTCTTACCTGTACGGATGAGCTGGACCTTGCCAGTATCGGGGAGCGGAAGGTGGCATTGTTCTGCTGTATCCCGGATGCGGACACTTCTTTAAATTACCTGGTGGGGATGATCTACAGCCAGCTGTTCCAGACATTATATTATGTGGCGGACCGCCTGTATGGCGGGAAACTGCCGGTGCCGGTACACTGCATCATGGATGAATGGGCAAATGTGGCCCTGCCGGATGACTTTGAGAAGGTGCTTGCCACGATACGTTCCCGTTCTATTTCCTGCAGTATTATCGTACAGAACATGGCGCAGATTAAGGCGCTGTTTAAGGATTCCTGGGAAAGCCTGTGCGGGAACTGCGACGAGCTTTTATACCTTGGCGGCAACGAAAAGGAGACGCACAAATATATATCGGAGCTGCTTGGAAAAGAGACTATAAATACCAACACCTACGGGCAGACCAAAGGACGCTCCGGCAGCTATTCCACGAACTTCCAGCAGAGCGGGCGGGAACTTCTGATGCCGGATGAAGTCCGGATGCTCGACAACGATTATGCACTGCTGTTCGTCCGCGGGGAGCGGGCTGTCATGGATAAGAAATATGACCTTCTGACCCATCCCGGCATCCGGGATACGGAAGATGGGGGACATGCGCCTTATAATTATGCGGAAACGCCGCTGGCACATGATGTGCCGGTATTTGATGAAACAAGATATGGAGATTATGAGCTGCTCTCTGACAGGGAATTGTCCGGGGAGCATTTTTGATTGGAGGGATGCCAGATGAAGATCTATGGCTTTAGGAAAAGAAACAAAGAGGACGGGAAGAGGGAGACAAGGCCTGTGCCGATGGGCAGCGGGCAGAAACGGGCATTTCTGCTTTATGCAGTATTGATTTTGATGTTCTATACAGGGCTGCCTGCGGTCTATGCATCGGATCCGCTGGCGGCTGTCAATAAGCTGTCAACCTTTATTTTCTCCCTGATCCGTGCGATTGGCATGATTCTGCTCGGGTTTGGGATCGTACAGGTGGGTTTGTCGCTGAAAAGCCATGACCCCAGCCAGAGGGCAAACGGGTTCCTGACGCTTGCCGGAGGGATCATCATCACTTTTGCCAAAGAGATTCTGAACATGATCGTAGGATAATGGGGGTGGAAGTGGTTGGAGAATGATAACTGGATCGTACAGAACCTAAACTTGGCACTGGAGACGTGGAATGATAAACTGGCAGAAATCTGGACGTTGCTGACGCAGAACCCGGAAAACTTCAGGGGCGGCGCAGTCTGGCGTGTAATGACGGGGATCAATGATACCCTGAAAGCAGTGGGGTACGGACTGCTGGTATTATTTTTCGCGGTGGGGATGGTAAAGACCTGTTCAAGTTTTACGGATATGAAAAAGCCGGAGCATGCCGTGAAAGCCTTTATCCGTTTCGTGCTGGCGCAGGGTGCGGTCATGCGGGGGCAGGAATTATTGGCGATGGTGTTTTCCATTGTCCAGGGCATCGTGTCTGCGATCATGACGCGGTCAGGAAGGATGCGGGGCGTGGCGAAACTGCCGGCAAAGATTGTGGAAAAGATAGGATCTGTGGGGATGCTGGAATCCATCCCCTTATGGATTGTGACATTGCTTGGCAGCCTGCTGATCACAGTGCTGTCCTTTATTATGGTCCTTACGGTTTACGGAAGGATGTTCAAGCTCTACATGTACACGGCGATCGCTCCGATCCCCCTATCCACCTTTGCCGGGGAGCCGACCCAGTCGGTAGGGAAGAACTTTATCCGCTCCTATACCGGGGTGTGCCTGGAGGGGGCAGTCATCGCGCTTGCCTGCATCATCTTTTCGGTGTTTGCATCAAGCCCGCCGGCCGTGGGGGATGACAGCCTGTCGGCTGTGACCGTGGTATGGAACTATATCGGGGAGCTGGCTTTCAATCTGCTGGTATTGGTGGGGGCAGTGAAGGCGTCAGACCGGATTGTGAAAGAGATCATGGGATTATAGGAGGATGATGGAACAGATGCGAAAAAAGAAAAAGGAGGGTGCGGCAGATGGAAATAAAAATGAATAAGGAGATCAGGGATTACCAGGAATCCATATTTTTTGGACTGAATTTCCGGCAGTTCTTTTGCTCCCTGCTTGCGGTGTTATCGGCGACAGGGATTTATTTTGGGCTGAAGGACCTTGCGGGGGATGAGATCACCGGGTGGCTCTGCATGGCAGGGGCGGCCCCCTTTGCCGTGTGCGGGTTTTTCAGGTATCATGGCATGACGGCAGAGCAGTTCTTGTGGGCGTTTGTCAAATCGGAGTTCCTGTATCCTAAGAGGCTGCTCTATAAGCCAGAAGATTTGTATTATGCCTGTATGGAAGAGGCCATTCTTTTGGGAGAAAAAACGGGGAAGGATGGGGGAGCCGTGCAGAAGAAACGGAGGGAAAAGGAAGAAAAGAGACAGGCGCGTAAGGCGGATAAGAGAAACAAGAGAAGGAAAAGAAAGAGAAGGAGAGGGGAGGATGCCGATGATTAAGACACTGAACCAGGCGGTAAAGATGGATCGGGAGAAATTCAAAGTGCCAAAGTCCGTGCAGGAGGCGGTTCCCATACAGCGGATCTGGCGGGATGGGATCTTCCAGGCAGGGAATAAATTTTCAAAATCATTCCGCTTTTCGGACATCAACTATTATATTGCAGGAAAAAATGACAAAATGGAGATGTTCTTAGATTATTCGGAACTTTTGAATGCGCTGGATTCCGGCTCATCGGTAAAGATTACCGTGAACAACCGCAGGATCAATAAGGAAGAGTTTGAGGAGTCCCTGCTGATCCCGATGAAAGGGGACGCACTTGACCGTTACCGGGAGGAATACAATGAGATGCTACGTTCCAAAGTCAGCGGCACGAACAACAGTATTTTCCAGGAGAGGTACCTTACGGTCAGCATCCATAAGAAGAACATTGACGAGGCAAGGACATACTTCGCACGTGTGGGGACGGATATCGTCACCCATCTGGCAAAGCTTTCCTCCATAGCAGAGGAGCTGGATGCGGGGGAGCGCCTGCAGATCTTCCGGGATTTCTTCAGAGCCGGGGATTCGCCCTGCTTTCCCTTTGAGCTTAATGCATCCGCGAAGAGAGGGCGGGGTTTTAAGGACTGGCTCTGTCCGGACTCCATGGAGTTCCATAAAGATTATTTCAAGGCTGACAGCAGGTATGGGCGGGTCTTGTATATGCAGGATTATGCCAGCTATGTGAAGGACGACATGATTTCCGAAATATGCAGCTTAAGCCGCGACCTGATGCTGTCCATTGATATCCTGCCTGTGCCGACAGACGAGGCGGTGCGGGAGATCCAGAACCGCCTCCTGGGGGTGGAGACGAATGTGGCGAACTGGCAGAGGCGCCAGAACGCCAACAACAATTTCTCCGCAGTAGTCCCGTATGATATGGAGCTGCAGCGGAAGGAAACGAAGGAGATGTTAAACGACCTGACGGCTAGGGACCAGCGGATGATGTTCGGCCTGCTGACGATGGTCCATCTGGCAGACAGCAAAAAACAGCTGGATTCCGATACGGAAACACTGCTGTCGCTGGGGAGGAAGGCGCTCTGCCAGATGTCCGTCCTAAAATGGCAGCAAGCGGACGGCCTGAATACCGTACTCCCTTATGGGCTGCGTAAGATCAACGCGCTCCGGACGATGACTACGGAATCGACGGCAGTATTGATCCCCTTCCATACCCAGGAAGTCATGCAGCCGGGCGGGATCTATTACGGCCAGAATGCGGTAAGCAAAAATATGATCGTGGCAGACCGGAGGAAACTCCTGAACGGGAATTCCTTCCGCCTTGGCGTCAGCGGCTCCGGGAAAAGCTTTTCTGCCAAGGAGGAGATCGTGGACCTGGCATTGTCTACGGAGGATGACATCCTGATCCTCGACCCGGAGTCGGAGTTTGTATCCTTGGCAGAGGCTTTGGGCGGGGAGGCCATACGCATATCCGCCACCTCGGATACCCATCTGAATGCTTTGGATATGGATGCGGCATATGGGGATGATAAGAATCCCCTGATTGAGAAGTCCGAATTCATCCTGTCGCTGTTTGAACAACTGGTGGGGGCAGGGAACCTGTCGGCAAAGGAGAAGTCCATCCTGGACCGGTGTACGGCGGATGTCTACCGGGACTATATCCGTGGCGGGTATCAGGGGAGGGTGCCGACGCTGAAGGATCTGTACCGGGCGCTGATGCTACAGCCGGAGGAAGAGGCCAGGGGGCTTGCGCTGTCCTCGGAGCTGTTTATCAACGGGAGCCTCAACACCTTTGCACAGCCGACCAATGTCAATACGAAAAGCCGGATCATTGATTACGATATCCGGGAGTTGGGGGAACAGCTGATGCCGCTGGGCATGCTGGTGACACTGGACAGTATCTTTAACCGGGTGATCCAGAACTGGAAGAAAGGAAAGACCACCTGGATTTTTGCGGATGAGTTCTACCTGTTGTTCCGGTATCAGTACAGCGCGGATTTCTTCTACCGACTCTATAAGCGGATCCGGAAGTATTACGGTTTTGTGACAGGGCTGACGCAGAATGTGGAAGAACTCCTGAAGTCGGACACTGCCCGGCTGATGCTTGCCAACAGCGAATTTTTAATCCTTTTGAACCAGGCAAGCACGGACAGGGAAGAGCTGGCGCGTCTCTTGAATATATCCGACAACCAACTGTCTTATATTACAAACGTAGGGGCAGGGCACGGCCTGATCCGCTGTTCCGGGAATATCGTGCCATTTGAAAATACGTTCCCTAAAAATACAAGACTCTTTGAACTGATGTCCACCTCTGCGGCGGATTTTCAGGGGAAGGGCTGGCAGGATGAGAGATATTAAAATGAAACAAAGCGCCTGCCTGCCAAAGGTAAAGGAGCTGCCGGCAAGGATGCCTAAGGAGGCGGCAAGGCTTGCAGCGCTTGAGGCAAAGGAGGAATCCCGCAGGATGTCAGACGGGATGTATGCAAAGGAAGAGGGGGAATCCCCAACCGGCTATGCCAGTGGGAAGATAGAATCTGCACAAGAGAGGATGGCAGGGAGGACGGCGCTTATTGCCTTTGCAGTCGGACGGAAGATGGCAGAAAAATCATATCAGAAGATTCGGGATAAGAAAAGTGCGGAACGGACAGCGGGGAAAGTGAGAGAAACAGCGGAGCAGACGGCAGGACAAGGGCGGCACCTTCCGGCACCTCCGGAAAAAGGCGTAAAAACGGCAATGCGGGATGTAAAATCTTCCGCAGCGCCAGAGCAAATCCGGGCAGGACGGTCAATCATGAAGAGACAGCAGGCCGCATATATAGAGCGGACAGCAAGACAGATGGCGGTGAAGTCAGCAGAAACGACACAGACAGCCGGAAAAGCAGTCATTCCAACAGGAGAAAAGGCAGTGCGGAGCGCAGGGAAAGGGATAGGGGCAGCCGTAAAGGCGGCCCTGTCAACGGCAAGATCTGCATGGGCGTTCTATATCGGCGGGGCAGGCGCGGCAGTTCTGCTGGTTATCCTGCTGGGCGTGATTGGGGGTGCTTTATTCAGCGGAAGTTCTCAGAGCGAACTTCCCTTAAGCGAAGAAGTTCAGAGATATACGCCGCTTATCCAAAAATATGCGGGCGAGTATGGAATCCCGGAATATGTCCCGGCCATACAGGCAATCATGATGCAGGAATCCGGCGGGAAGGGTTCAGACCTCATGCAGGCCAGCGAATGCCCGTATAACACAAAATATCCCCACAGCCCCAATGCGATCAAAGACCCGGAGTATTCCATCCAGGTGGGGATTCAGTATTATGCGGCATGTGTCAGGGAGGCGCGGTGCAAAGATCCCCAGGACATGGACAGGCTCAAACTCAGCCTGCAGGGATATAATTACGGGAACGGCTATATCTCCTGGGCAGTCCGGAATTATGGGGGCTACAGCGAGGCCAACGCACGGTTATTCTCCAGACAGCAGGCGGCGGCACATGGATGGCCGCGGTATGGGGATCCGGAATATGTGCCCCATGTGCTGAGATATTATTCGGGGGGGAATATCTTTGCCGGGCTGTTTGGGAACAGCCAGATCGTGTCGGTGGCAATGTCGCAGCTGGGGAACGAAGGGGGAAGGAAGTACTGGTCTTGGTATGGATTTGACGGGCATGTGGCGTGGTGCGCCTGTTTTGTGTCATGGTGCGCGGACCAGTCAGGGTTGATTGCCAATGGAACAGTACCGAAATTCTGCCTTTGTACCGATGGCGTGAGTTGGTTTGCATCACATGGAAAGTGGAAAGGAAGGGGGTATTATCCGACTCCGGGAATGATCATCTTTTTTGACTGGGACGGGGATGGGAGTGCAGACCATGTGGGGATTGTGGAGAAATGTGAGAATGGGAAAGTGTATACGGTGGAAGGGAATTCTGGGAATGCAGTGAGGAAAAGGAGCTATGCTGTGAATTCCAGGGTGATATTAGGGTATGGCTTAACGTTGCAATAAAATTGAATTATTTTATTTCAAAAGAAAATTATGGAAATCCAGACGCAATATATTGTTGAAAAGGGGAATCAGAGATAGTATAATTTGATGAACAGATAATCGGCAATACATATATTGCGGATTAGAACACAAATGAGGAGCCAGATATGAAGATAGCAATCTGCGATGATGAAAAAATAGAAATAACTCTTTTAACAGAACTCTTGCAAAGCTATTATGAGAATGAATGTGAGATTGATTTTTTCTGTTCCGGAAAGAAATTGCTGGAAAGCGGAAAACATTATGAAATATATTTCCTAGATATAAATATTGGGGATATAAGCGGAATCACAGTGGCAGAGAAAATCAGAAAGGAAGATGTACGGGCAGTTATTGTGTTTGTTACGAATTACGGAGACTTTCACCAGAGGGCATTTACCGTGCATGCGTTTGAGTATGTGGTGAAACCCATCAAGAAAAAAAGGCTGTATAAAATATTGGATGAGATACACCGGTACAGGAAGGAAGATTGCCAGAACAAGAAACTTTGCTTTAAAGGAGAGCAAGGATCTATAAGGGTGAAGGCGGGAGATATCTGCTATTTTGAATTTGCTGACAGGAAGATTAAGATGGTTTTAGATGACAGGGTAGTATGGCTTAAAGGGACGATCAGGGAGATTGAAAATCTGATGGAAAAATATGATTTTGTCTTGCCGCACAAAGCGTTTGTGGTCAATATGAGGAAGATGGACGAAATAAAAACTTATGATATCGTAATGTCCAATGGAGATATCATACCTATCGCCCAAAAAAAGGCATCGGGTTTCAGAAAGAGGTTTGAGTCATATCTTTATAGTCAGGTGTAGGAGGGGATGCCAGTGGTTTATGCGTTAGGGGTCATTGTTCCCAATTTGACAATGTGTTATATATTGTTTCGGATGTTTGAAGGAGTTTTTGAACGTAGATATTCCAGGAAATTTTATTATATAGCCTATGTTTCTATGGCAGTATTTCAATGTTCGGTTACTTTTTTAAGGATTCCATTCCTGTCCTTGGTCACGTTTACTCTGATTCTGGCACTGCTTGTGAAGATGTGCTATACCAGCTCATACAATAAAGCAATATACGGAATGTTGTTTTTGGTCTATCTTTCACTTATAGACATGGTTATCGTTCCACTGTTTGCGAGAATTACGAATACCACGGTAAAGCAGACGATGGGGAATGATATGGACTATTTCATTACAGGAATATTGGGAGCGGTTATCGGGTTGTGTTCTTATCGAGTTGTGCTGGAGGTTTTGACACGCCACCGGGTAAAAGCATTGACAAGAGGACAGGAAATATTTATTGTTTTTCTGGGTGGTTTTGAACTGGGAGTCATCCATGCAATATTGCAACTTGGAGGATATGGCGCAAAAGAGACTAATGTGATAGTTGTAGGAATCAGCTTGGGTTTCCTGGTGGTGGATGCCTATGTCATTGCTTTGTTTGAACATGTCTCTGATAAGAATGAACTGCAGATGCAGGCCCGTCTGTGGGAACAGCAGATGCTTATGAACGAGAAGTACTTTATGCAGATTGAGATTCAGAATGAGAAATACCGCAAGATCATGCATGATATAAAGAAACACATCTTAATAATGAAAAAGATGAATCAGGCGGATAATACATACTGTGATGAGGTTCTGGAGCTGATAAGCTGGCAGGGAATGAAGTTTAAGTGTTCCAACCCGGTGCTTGGCAGGGTGCTGAATGACAGGCTTATGATATGCGAAGATAAGGGAATCTCAGCAGAACTGGCGGTGGATGATGTAGATTTGTCTTTTATGCGTAAGTCGGATATCACGACGATATTTATGAATCTGCTGGATAATGCGATAGAGGCCTGTGAGGAAACAGAAAGTAAGAGACTGCAGATTAAAATAAAAGAGATACAAAAGAATATCGTGGTGGTGATAAAGAACAGTTGCAAGGAAGACACCCTGATTTCAGATAAGATTGGCGTATCTACTAAACCTGGGCATATGGGGATTGGGCTGTCAAATGTGAGGATGGCGCTTGCCGGTTACGGCTCAAGGTTAAAACTGGAGATGGAAAATCAAATGTTTATTTCCAAATTCATTGTCAAAATAAAATAGAACAAAAAAGTAAAGGCTGGTTTCGGATAAAGAAGTTTTTCGTCTGAAACGGGTCTTTTTATATGGTGTTTATACACGAAAACTGGCGTTTGTACAAATATGTTGAAAAAACAAAAGCAGAATGATATCAATAAACAAAAGCATTAAAAGTGAGGCACATACTATGGTAAGCAAAATGGCAATGAAAGTGGCGGAATGCCTTATCGATAATGGGATAATTAATGAAAGTGATAAAGTGATATATCAATTTGGAGCAGAATCATTGCTTATGAATTTTGCCCATTATTTAACTATGGAATTGATTGGCTGGTTGATGGGTGTTCCTGTAGAGACGGCAATGTTTATTATCCTATACAAGTTATTGCGCGTAAATGCAGGGGGACATCATTTTGAAAATCCGAAAACATGTTTTGCGTCTTCATGCTTATTGGTAATTTTGACATTTTTACCAGTGTATTTTCCCGCAAGAGAGTTATTAGTAAAAAATTTTGATGTTATTTTTGCAATCGAGGTGTTGGTGATATTTTTCTACTCTCCTTGTGATAACCATAATAAGCAAATGAATGATTTTGAGAAAAGATACTATAAAAAACGGACTGTCATTCTACTGGTTGTATTGTGTGGAATATATTTTGTATGTCATGATTTAATGTGGAAAATAAATTATGTTGTTATTTTTAGTATGTTTTGGGAGAGCATTGGACTGGTGGTAGGCACATGGAAAAATAAGTGTGATAGAGAGTTGGAACTGAAAAATCAAGAAAGCAATGCTTTGTACAAGTAATATGAAAAAAATCTGGCGTTTATACGCGAAAACCGGCGTTTGTACAAATATGTTGAAAATTAGAGAAATAAGAAATAGAATATGCTAAACATAAACAGAGAGGAGAAAATCAAATGTTAAGTTTAAAAGAAACCGTTTTAATAAAAGTTGGGGAAGTTGTTTTTCATCAGGCAAAAAAAGAGGCTAACAGTGCGTGTCCGTATTTTCATAATCAACCCAAACTGCCAGAAGAAGTGAAAAAACTGAGAGAATTTAGGAAATATGATAGATTTTAAGAGAGAAAAAAATAAAAAGAACTGATAAATGAGATTGGAGAAATAGGAATGGATAATTACCCTAAATATAAAATGGGACAATGGATAAAAGAGTGGCGTGAACATGAGGCACATAATTTAACATTCATTGTAACTGAGGACTGTAATTTGCGATGCAAGTATTGTTATGTAACTCATAAAGCAGATAATGCAAGAATGAAATTTGATACGGCAAAAAAGTTTATTGATTATATTTTTGATATAAAAACACCGGATCAACATGCTGTTGTATTAGATTTTATAGGTGGAGAACCTATGTTGGAAGTAGAGTTGATTGATCAAATATGTGATTATTTTAAATATAAAGCTTTTTTGTTAAATGATGAGTGGTATTGGAATTACAGAATTAGTATTTGCACTAATGGAATAAATTATGATAGTAAGGAAGTGCAAAATTTTATTTATAAAAATTATTTAAAATTATCAGTTACAATAACGATAGATGGAACTAAAAAGAAACACGATATGCAACGTGTATTTCCAAATGGAGAAGGATCATATAATACGGTAGTTAAAAATATACCAATGTGGTTAGAGCAGTTTGGAGGGAGCACCAAAGTTACGTTTTCAAGTGATGATTTACCATTTCTAAAAGAAAGTATTATACATTTATGGAATTTAGGGATTATTGAGGTTGCGGCTAATGTTGTTTTTGAGGATGTATGGGTAGAAGGTGATGATATTATTTTTGAAGAACAACTTAAATCTTTAGCAGATTATGTAATCGAAAATGATTTATATGATAAATATCAGTGTACTCTATTTCTTGACAACATAGGAGGAGGTGAAACGGAAGAGACGTTATCAGAAAGTAGCTGTGGTGCGGGGATAATGCTGGCATTAGGTGTAGACGGGAAAATATATCCATGTCAAAGATATTATCCACATTCTTTAAACAACAAAGAAGGATATGTTTTAGGGGATGTTGATAACGGAATAGATATGAATAGAATGAGAGTATTCGGAATATTAAGCAAAAAATATCAATGTGATGAAGAATGTAAAAATTGCGATGTGGCAGGGGGATGCATGTTTTGTCAAGCATTTTGTTATGATGAAGCGGATACAAAAACAAATTTTCAAAGAGTAAAATACATATGTAAAATGCATAAGGCTAGAGTCCGCGCAAATAATTATTATTTTGCAAAATTGAAAAATGTTAAAGGAATATCGAGTGAAAGACCTGTTTATAGCAAAAGATTATTTTTTATTTTGCGAGATGATTATGTTGCGTTCTGTCCGTATGAAAATATAGCAGCTCCTGATACTAGGTTTATGAATAAAATGGATATTTTGAAAGGATTAGAATATTCTTATTATCATTTTATGAAACCCATATTTTTGCATGCTCGTGAAGAAAATTATGAATATTTTGACGAATATTCGCATTATGAAATTTTACATATAATCCCTTTAGAGTTTTTGATGAACAATAAATTTGAACATGGTGAGGAGTATTTGTTGGTTTTTGACACTGATAGTGTAAAAAACATACAAAAATACCATACGAGAATAACAAATGAAAGAATAACAAATGTAATGTTAAATATAAAATGTGAAGAAGTTGGCTTGTTATCTCAATTTGCAGTAAAGCTGTTTGAGTTTGCCGATAGGATAAATCTGAATATTATTGGTTTGAATCAAAATTTTGATTTGGACACATATGAAAGAGAATTAAAAAAATGTGCAAATACAATTATTGATTCCGCAAAAGGAACAGGGATTAAGGAGATGAATGTTCTTACAGATATATTATGGTTAGAAAAACATGATGGTTGTGCGGCAGGAGAAAAAGCCATAGCATATGCTCCGGATGGTAATATGTATATTTGTCCGGCTTATTATTCGGAAAGAATGGGGCATGTAGGCACTTTAGAAGAACATCATATTGCTAATAGGCATTTATATAGTATAAACAATTTTCCGATTTGCCAAAGATGTGATACATATCAATGTGAAAGGTGTGTATATTTAAATGTGAAAAATACATTAGAAGTGAATGTTTCTCCAGATTTTCAGTGTAAAAAAGCACATATTGAGAGGAAAATTTCAATGTATTTAGCAAAAAATATTGCTGGCGAAATTAAAATGAACCATAGTTTGGATTCAATTGAATATGATGACCCTTATTACTTATTTAGCAAGTCAAATGAATTGTTTAAAACTAAAGTATGAATTGGAGAACAATAGTAATGAAAATGGTAGGACAAGTTTGTGAAGAAGAAAAAAATATAATATTCGATTTGTATGAAAAAAGAAATGCTTTGGTAAATTTAAAAAAAATAATAGACGAAAAAGATTTTCTTTACTTAAAGCTCATGAAAGAGCTTGAGCATACTCGCCAAGAAGAAAGTAAATGGTGGGAAGAAAAAGCAGTAAAATATAATTGGGAATCTAGACAAGGATGTGTCTGGCGAATAAACTTTGATAATAATAAAGTGTTTCTTGATTCAGGTAGAAATTCTTGACAGTAAGAATTCTATGATAGAAATAGTACAATAGACTCAAATTTTCAGATGGAGGTAAAAAGATGCAAAGATATGGAAGTAAAATAAATCAGAGTGGTAATACAAATGGAACAGCAAGGTCTTGTACCCTTTGTGGTAGTAAATGTTCCAGTGGATGTGGAAATGCGTGCAGGGATGGTTGTAGTGTAGGTTGTGCTTACAAATATCGTGGTGCAACTTTGTCGGAGTCAGAAAGTAAGTAACATGATTTAAATTTCGAGTCTATTGTACTATGGATAATGAGAGAGGGGAGCATAATATGTTTCGAATTGGGTGGAAAAGTTTTGTTGCAAATATTAGGAATTTTCTGGCTTTTTTTCTGAGCATTATTATTTCGGTAAATGTGTTGTTTTTACTAATGTATATTCGTGAGTTTTCCAAAAAGATTAAGGGAATTGAAACAAAAGCGCTTGCATTTGCATATTCAAGTGAACTTTCAAAGCAATTGCGGGTGGTTATACCGTTTGTTGTTTTTGCGGCAATCCTTGTAATAGCTTATTCTATTAAATTTTATATCAATTCTCGGATGGAAGAGTATGGAATATTTAAAATTCTTGGGATTCGCAAAATAGACATGAGAAATATGATTATAGTGGAATATACTATGGGGTGTATACTATCATGTATTATAGGCTTGTTTATGGGATGGATTTGTTCAAGTGCATTTAAGATAGTGCTACAGAAAAAGATAGGACAAAGTTTTGCCGGTACAGTTTCTATGAATAAAGTTTACTTGATGACTCTCATTGTATGTATTGTTATGATTTTGGGGGCAGTGTTTGCAATATTTGTAGTACTAGATGCAAAAGGAACAGAAGATGCTATAAGAATTAATGTGGTCAAAGAAAAAAGGGGAATCTCTCCAATATCATTAGTATGGTTAGTAATGGGAATATCTTTAATTTGTCTTAGTTTCTGGGTGGTAAAAAACAATCCTATGTCTGCCAATATTGCAATTTTTCTTTTGTGTTTTGGTGTTTTTGTGAGCATTTGTTTTGGATTCGGTTATATTATGGAAAAATACAGGAAAACAGATTATTTTTGTTCCAAAATATTAGAGTGGGATCAATTTTATCACTATTTTAATAGACATAAGTTTCAGATAATTATTCAGGCACTGTTAGGAATAATTATTATATATTTTTCGTTTTTAATGTTGAGAGGCACCTTGGATTCTAGACTTATGCCTAATGATTTTGTATGTATTGAAAAAAGTGATGGGAAGTTCATGGAAACATTTCAGAAAAAGTTTCATGGAGAAGATAAAACGTTTCCTTTCGTTTGGGTAAATGAAGCGGCAGGGGATTCATGGATAGGAATGTCTGTAAATGATTATAACAAGATATTTGAAAAGGACGAAGAATTGCAAAAAAATGAGGTGATACGAATCTGGAGGGAAGAAGGAACTACTGAAGACATGTTAGATAATTCTCAGGAAAAGAAGATGCCAGGCATTGCATTGGGAAAGTGTACAAATTCTGATACAGAGGATTCGGTATATGCCTATAACTTTTCAATAAAAAAAGAGGAAGTCAATGAAATCATAGGGTTTTCTATGTCCGGAATTGTTGTATTGGCAGATGTGCTTTTTGACGAGGCAGTAAAAGAAAATAATTTTCATCAGAAATTCATGATAATGAACGTTGAACCGTCAAAACTGGATACAGCGACAAGGTTTGTGGAAGAACAAAAGGCGAAAGGAGTTTTAGAGGAAGCATTTTGTCGGCAAATCATAGAGGATATAGATGGCAAAGAAAGCATTTTGAACCGATTTATTGTAGGTATTGTTGCATTTGTAGTCTTATTTTATGGTATTTTTGTGATGTGGCTTTCTCATTTGTCAGAATTAAGTTCAAGTAAAGAAAAATACAAGTTTTTATCTATTATGGGAGTTTATCCACGTAATGCAAAAAAAATACTTTATAAGGAAATAGGGAGAACAAATCTGATATCTATAGTGATTTCAGTAGGCGTCATAGCTGTGTTCTGTAAGACTTTTATTGATTCATATTATAATGGAATGCAGGGTTCTTTTGATAAATCAGGGGCGGAAAAATTGTTGATTATAATTTTATGTGTGTATTTGTTAGTGGAAATTATATATATACAAGTGAGTAGAAATTGGATTCGAAAGCAAATTGTAGTAAAGGAGTAGAGTGATGGATATCTTAAGAGTGGAAAATTTGATTCGCAATTATAAAACAGATGACAGTGAAGATATCAAAGTATTAAAGAATCTTAGCTTTTCGGTAGAAGAAACAGAATTTGTGGGGATTATGGGGAAATCTGGGTGTGGAAAGACAACCTTGTTAAAAGTCTTAGGAATGATTGACGCAGCAACAGAAGGAACGGTATATTTTAAAGATAAAGATGTTCGTTCCTTAAACAAAGATTCTTTGGCGGATATTCGCAGATGTAGTATAGGCTTTGTATTCCAAGACTTTTACCTTATGAACAGTCTGACAGTACAGGAAAATATAATGCTGCCAATGATTTTAGACAAAAAGATGCCAGCTAAGGCAAGGGAAAAAGCAAGGAAATGTGCAGAAAGTTTTAACATTGAAAAGTTATTGGGAAAGAATCCCTATGAGCTTTCAGGAGGAGAAAAACAACGTGTGGCGATTTGCCGTGCACTAATTAATGATCCGGATTTAATTCTTGCAGATGAGCCGACAGGGAATCTTGATTCTAAATCGGGGAAAATAGTAATTGATACATTGTGTCAGATTAACCGAAAACAACGAAAGACCATAGTCATGGTAACTCATGATCCTCAAATGGCAAGCTACTGTAAAAGAGTTATCTTTTTAAAGGACGGAGCAATACTAGATGTGATAAAGAATGATGAAGAAAAAGACGTTTTCTATCAGGCAATTCTTGGGCGAATGACAGATTTATAATTATGGGAAAAGATATATTTTGCCGTTATTTAAAAAATGAAAAGAGATATATTATTTTATTAATTTGTATCATTGGTATGGGGGTAGGAATTAATGGAATAAATCCATATATTTATGGAAATATAATAGATAGTATTACAGAAATACAAAGAAAGGAATTTGAAAAATGGGTCATTGTATTTCTGGTTGTGTTATTGTTAGTTCAAATTTTGGAGGCAGTAGAATCAATAATTGGAAATTTTTTAGTTAATCATATAGAAAATAAAATGCAAGAGAGTTTGATGAAAAAAATTCTTTTCCTAAAATGTGAAGAAGTAGATAAATATACAGAAGGTAAATTATTAAATCGTCTTGAATTTGATGCGGAAAAAATTGTTGGGTATTATTCGGATTTATTAACGAGTATTTTGATGGTAGCATTAAACTTAAGTATTTCACTTTTCTTTATCCTGCATATATCACAGAAATTATCAACAATAGCACTTGCCGTAATTCCATTATTATATTTTATAAATTTAGTATTTCGTGAAAAAATACGCAAAGTCAGTGAACGAACAAAAAGATTTGAAGATAAATACTTTGGGTTCATCAGTGATGTTTTTTTTAACTTAAAATCAATAAAAATATTTCGAGAAGAAAAAAATATATATGAAAAATATTTTGGTTATTTGAAAAAGAGATTAAACTTGCAAATAAAAAATACATGTCTCATTAATATAATAGGAATGCTGAGAGGAATGTTAGGGAATGTAATAAATATTGTTATATTATTAATTGCTGGGGTGGCGATTATTTCAGGTCAAATGACAATAGGAAATATGGTAGCATTTAATACGTATTTGGGGTCATTTTTTGAATCAATATTTAAAGTTATGGAATTAAATCTAGACCGTCAAAGCGTATTAATAAGTTATAAACGGATGTTGGAATTGGAGAACCAAGAGGAAGAGGATTATAATGCAGGAATAGAGCTTGGCTTTATAGAAAATATTATTTGTAAAAATCTGAATTTTGGTTATGAACAAGAAATGATTTTAAAAGAATTAAATATTACTATTTCGGGCAATGGGCTATATTCAATAGTAGGAAATAACGGATGTGGAAAAACTACATTTTTAAAGTTATTGGAAAGGTTTTATGATAAGGTCTCGGGCGAAATATTTATTAATAATATTGAAATAGAAAAGTATGCATTGTCAAGTTTAAGAAAATCAATATTTTATATGGCCAAAGAACCGTTTTTTATGCAAGATACTATTTTAAATAACTTGAGGATGGGAAAAGATACCGTTTTAAAACAAGAGATAATAGAGTTATGCCAAAAAGTTGGAATACATGATGAAATTATGTACTTGCCCGAAGGCTATGAAACTGTAATGGAAAAAGGTGGAGAAAATTTCTCAAGTGGTCAAAAACAAAAATTGGGATTTGTACGAGTTTTACTATCACAGGCAAGTTTGATTTTATTGGATGAAGTAACATCCGATATGGATGGAATAGCAGAAAAGAAGATGTGCGATTTGGTTGAAGAGATGTCACAATATTCTATAGTGATTAATGTTTCGCATAAGCCAGAAAGTCTAAAAAGAAGCAAAAAGATTTTTTTAATTGAAAATGGAAAAATTGTTGGGTCGGGACTACATTGTGAAATGCTAAGGGGGTATGAACAATATAGAAAAATGTTTGGTGTATAGAAATGACTGTCTTTCCAATGCAAGTTTGCTATTTTAATTAGTATTTTTAAAATTGGAGACTATTATTTATTAAATTGGATAGTATGGCGAATGGGAATTTGGATAGACTTTTGTGTTTTGTTTTCGATAATAACAATACTTTAGCATGAATGTAAAATAGGAGTTACTCTGTAGTAAATTTTTTGTAAAAATCATTTCCATTTTTTGGGGTAGCATTTTGTGATTCAAAAACTGCAAAAGGATAATGTTGCTTGCAACAATATTATAGTAAGACAGAAATTTTAAGAATAGAAAAAAACATTAGTAGTGGTGTAATCCCTAATAAGATTACGCCACTTTTTTTAATGGTAAAACTTTGCCAGAAGATTAGGTCTCCGCCAGCTTTCGATTTGATTTCAAATAATTCAGATCGGAGGCAGGAGAAATGGCTTATAACAAAGCGAGAGAAGAACGGAAATGGAAACAATGGAAGGAAAAAGAGGAACAGCAGTTGCGGGAGTTCGGGATGAGCGAGGATTCCATACATAGGCTCAGAGAGAGCGATTGGGATGAGTTTAAGTCAGAGCGGCTCTATCAGATGCGCCGGGCAGAGTATCCGGCATATCCCATATGGGATGGCACGGATACCTTTGAACCGGAAATTACAGAGATTGATCAGTTGCTGAACGTAATAAGCAATAAGAAGATTTTTGCCATATTAAAGGCAGCAGACAAGGAAACCCTACAGATTATTATTCTAAAAATGATGGGGTTTTCTGTCAGTGAAATAGCAAGAAAAATGGACTTCCCAGAACAAACAGTTTATACGCGGATGCGACGGTTAAGGAAAAAATTGAAAAAATATCTGGAAAGTGAATAAAAATAACGGTTTTGCGTGGCTATATGATGAGAGGCGAAAGTGTCTCAAGTGTTCCTTGACAATTCCATACCAGCGTTACAGGTACGTTCCCGCAAGTAGGAGCGTGACAGGATAAGCGCCAGGACAGACGGACAGGCTCCGTTTTGAGCGAGTCCTTATACTTGAAACAAAGCCATGGCAGGCTTTCCGCCAGGATCACAAGCGGGGGATAATGATACACATATCTGCCAGAGAGCAGGGGATGGAATTCAGGTTGTAATCAGCAAGACCTTTCGGACATCCGTGAACGGCATTTTGCCAGATGCCTGCCTGTAATGTTCCCAGCTATCAGATGATAGACGGCAGCCGGGGGTGCGGGGTCAAATACGGATGTCAGACTTTAAATAAATGAAATCAATCGAAGTATGGCGTTGATAGTAAAAGCTTTGCGGCTGTGGGAAACCATAGCCGCATCTATAAAGAATATAAAGTAAGAAAGAACCGGGGAGTATATGGAATCCTAAAAGAATATTTGCAAACATTAACGCCATGCAAGAAAGAAGGCAATTTTTAATGAAGAATTATGAAGATGAAAAACAGGAAAGCGGCATGAGAGTGTTAGTAATAGAGCCGCTAAAAAGGCCATATATCAAAACAATTTCTGATGACCTCGAATCTTTGCAGAGAGAAGTTGGCGGGGATATTGAAGGGGTATTCCCTTTTGATGATCCGGTTGCAATTGTACTTAATGGTGAAGGGAAACTTAATGGTTCTGCGTTGAACCGCGGTCTCTATGACGAGAAAGGTGAGCTGTATGATATTATTGCGGGAACCTTTCTTGTGACAGGATTGACAGAAGATGATTTCGGTTCTATCAGTGAAGGGCTGGCTGAAAAATATATGGAAAAATATAAAATTCCGGAAAGATTTCTCTCAGTCAACGGAGAGATTGTGTCAGAGCCGATATTAGACGGGTTGAAAGAGAAACAAGCTGTAAGCACACAACAGCCTTTGGGACATCTGGCAGGATATCCCAAAGGCCATAATGGAAAAAACAGAAAGAGAAATAAGGAAAATGAAGGGCGTTGGTAAAGTGGAATATGCCGGAAAGCGGCAGAAGAGAGCCCATGAGGAAACAGAGCATATTTTCCGGGAATTGTTTCCAAAGCATGGACTGAATGTGCGAGAAGGACAGCTCCTTCTAAGCCATGAAATGCTGGATACATTGTGGGGGAAACGGATTGCGCTGTGTGATGCCGGGGTGGGCATCGGGAAAACATATGCATACCTTGTCGCATGTACGATGTGGGAAAAATATACCCGGAGAGATGAGGCTGCTACAGGCATTGCTCCTTATCAGCCAGCCGTCATCTCTACATCCAGCATCGCGCTGCAGGATGCCATTCTAAAAGAATACATCCCTTTTTTATCCAGAGTCCTGCTGGAAGAAGGGATTATCCGGATGCCGCTGAAGGCTGTGGTGCGGAAAGGGAAAGAGCATTTTGTATGCGACAGCCGCTTAAAGCTCCGGCTTGCCGCTATTGAGGAAAAGAAAAAGAATGAAAAACAGAAAGCCGCACTGCTATCCTTAAAGACATATTATGACTTGGATCAGGTACATGATTTGAGCGGATTTGACCGGAGGCTGGTATCAGTTCCGAAGTCCTGCCCGAAAAACTGCACGGAGAGAAGGAGCTGCCGTTACCGGAGATATATGGGGAAAGCAAAGAATGAACGGGTTCATTTCCAAATCTGCAACCACAACTATCTCCTTGCGGATGCATATCACCGGGTAAAGGGATACCGGCCGTTATTGGCGGATTATAAGCTTTTAGTGGCAGATGAGGCACACAAGCTGTCAGAGGCGGCAGGCCAGATGTGCGGGAAAAGATTGGGGTATGAGGATATTCTGGAAATCTGTTTTCTGCTGGAAAGGGAGCATCAGGGGATGCGTGCCAGACGCTTAAAGGCAGCGATGGACAACCTTTTTGAAACGATTGCAGAGGAAAATACAGTGGAAGATGGAAAGAGGATTGCATTTCGAAAAACGGAGAGATGCGGTAAGCTGATGGAAGAAGGCGCATCATTATTATATAAAACAGCAAAACGCTGCAAAGGGAGCATACCCAAATGGCTCCGCAGCTGGCTGGAAGAATATGCAAAGTTTCTCTGCCGTTTTTTAATCCCGGACAGAAAATATATTTTATATCTGGAGCTTTGCGGGGAAGGACGGCCAGTGCTCTGCACGGCTGACAGGGAAATCCCGGGATATCTCCGGGAGATGTTATGGAAAAGGGGATTCCCTGCAATCCTGACCAGCGGAACCCTGAAAGCGGGAAATGACTTTAGGCGTACACGTAAGATCCTGGGGCTTGATGAAATAGACATGGGAAAGAAAGCGGCAGTACAGGAATATACGGCAGCGTCGCCTTTTGCGTATGCAAAAAATTGTCTGCTTTATCTGCCAAAAGACAGTAAAAAAGTCCGTCATGGGAGCAGGAGGGAAATCCTTGAGATAGCAGGACAGATCAGACAACTGGTCATTTCGACCCATGGACATACGCTGGTGCTGTTCACCTCATATTTCCTGATGGGAAATGTCTGCCAGATCTTGCGGGGGAATCTGCCGTTTCCAATGATGGAAGTGTGGAGGCATGCACAGGAAGAGATCCTGCGCTTTAAGAAACAGGAGAATGCGGTGCTGTTTGCTGCCGGTGCCTGCTGGGAGGGGGTGGATTTCCCCGGGGATATGGTATCATCGCTGATTATTGTGAGACTGCCCTTTGCAGTTCCAGATCCTGTCAAGGAGGCGGAAAAAGAGCAGTATGGCAGTTTGAGGGAATATATAGGAAATGTTGTTGTGCCAGATATGCAGAAGAAACTAAAACAAGGATTCGGCAGGGCTATCCGGACAGAAAAGGATACCTGTGTGGTGTCTGTTTTGGATTACCGTGCGGGGGAAGGAGGCAGATATCACGGGGATGTACTGTGTGCACTGCCGGAATGCCAGAGGGCAGGGACACTGGAGGATGTGGAGGAGTTCATCCGTAACCGAAAGAGCATGGAATATTATATGTAGAAACAGCTTTTGGCATTGTTGGTTCTGCCCGATTTGTAGACGTTTTTGTTGGAAAAGTTTAGTGGTATTTTAGACGTTTCTGAGAGAGGTTGGAATTGCTTTGTTGTACCAAAGTGGGTATACTGTGTATAGCGTTAGAGAGAAAGGAAGTGAGTGAAATGGCACAATATGTAGTAGGCATGCAAACGGAAAAGCAGGAGAAATTCTATTTTATCAGGGAAAAAGAAAGCATGGATATTGTGCTTTTACCTTCCAAATATCTAATGCATAAGAAAAGGTCAAAGATATCGCCGAACACCATCCGCAGAAGCGCATTTGCTTTATCCTATTATCTGAACTATATGGATGAGAGCCAGCTGAAACTGGAGGATGTGTACCAGCTAAAATATGCGGAACAGCATGAGCATTTTACAGACTTTCTGATATGGTTAAAAGCAGGTGAGCATAGCCGAGAGGATTATTCAAAGCTTCCGAATAACGAAACTTGCAATGCGTATTTGAAAGAAGTGTTCCGGTTCTATTCTTTTATGGAACGGGAAAACGGCCAGTCGGAAAGTCTGAAGGTACTGTCAGACGCACAGACGATTGTGCGAAATTCGATAGGTGTAAGAAGGGTACTGAACCGAAAGAGCTTTCGGGGTTATCTGAAAGAAAAAGGACATCAGGGAAAAACCATTGAGCAGGACAAGATTGTAAGTTTGCTGCAGGAATGTGCAAACTGCCGCGATCAGGTTCTGCTTTTATTATTGGCCGAGACAGGGTTTCGTATCGGGGAACTCTTAGGTGTCCGGTATGGAGAGGACATTGATTATGAGAGCCACATGATCTATGTGAATTTCCGGGAGGATAATGAGAATAGTGCAAGGGCGAAGAATGCAGAATTCCGCAGGGCAAAGGTCAGCGATGCGACATTTGATATCCTAACATTTTATATTGAAGATTATAAGGAACTGATTCTGAAACAGGAATACCTGTTTATCAATGTCTCCGGTGATTATGCAGGGAAACCGTTCAAAGTAAGCGGGGTGTATGCAATGTTACGCAGACTGGAGGAAAAGACTGGTATCAAAGCATCCCCACATATGCTGAGACATTACTTCGCAAATGCGAGGCGGAAAGATGGCTGGAAGCTGGAACTTATCAGCCAGGCACTCGGACATCGGAATATCGAGACCACCATGAAATATTTGAACATAACAGATGAGGAACTGATAGAAGTCAGTGATGCATTTTACAGTAAGCACCAGGCCATGTATGGCATTCAGGATCTGTTATAGGAAGGAGGCAGTCAAGTGTCTGCAATCAGATTGCTGCAAGCTGGACGGCAGGAGGATATACAGCATCTTCACAGGCAGCTTATGTCAGGCGGGATATTGCAGAAGGAACTATGGGAAGAAGCGGAAAGTTTCCTTATTAAAAAAGAGATTTATAATGTTATTCTGGCAGAGGAAAAAGATCTTCAGGAATATAAAAAATGTTTGTCGGATTGCGGCAACTATACGAAGAAGCAGGTAGTGGAGCGGTCATCCGCACTGCGGAAGATCCAGCAGTACTGGGTAGAAACGGAATACGGGGAACTGCTCTCAGAGATCCGGGAATGTCAGGTGCCGGATGAAGCATTGAAGGGAAACATTAAGAGATTTCTCATCTGGCAGGGAATCCATCACATCAGGGATATTGACTACACGGTGCGGAGCCGATATGAAGCAGAACTGCAAAAAACTGGGAATGAGCAGCGTGTGATGAAATATCTGAAGGTATTCGACCATATCAAACAGTACAGTATCCGAAATGAGATGAGCAGCCTGCTGGGAATGGCAAGGCACCGGATGCAGTATAGAGCGCAGATTATTTTCCTGCCTTACCTGCCAGATCCGGAACTGGTCAAGGATTTTGAATACGTCCAAGATAAGCAGGAACTGGTATGGGATTTTGCAAGGAGAGCGGCGGATAAATTGAAAAGGCAGGTGTTCCTGCTGTTAAACTATATATTGGAAAATCTATACCGAGACAATCCAAGGGAAAGGAGGGTACGGTACTTGCTGCCTCTGCACTGGCTGTATGATTTCTGTGTGGATGAAGGTATCGAAGATCTGGAATGCCTGGAATTGAGCCAGATCTGCCGATTTGAAGAAATCGTAGAGCAGAAAGTGGTTAATGTAAAAAATTCCATGCAGATCATCGATAACAGCCGGAAGATCTTATTTTTGACAGCACCGGAGATCCACTTTCATGCCAATGTGTGGTATATGGAACGGTTCCACTTGGCGGAGGACAGGCTGAATCCGAGCAGTCCGGTGCAGCGGCTGAGCTTTATAGAAGTTACCAACCGAAAGAACCGGGAACTTTTACAGGAATATGCAAAATACCATGTCGGAATCGGAGGGCTTACCATAGCCAACATCCGGGGACAGCTATATGAAGTTAAGAAGCTGCTAGAATATTTTAATGAAGAATCCATCTGCCAGGTGGATGAAAATCAACTGGATGGTTATTTCAGGGAGCTGGAAGAAAAGGATACAAAGGATGACACATTTAATAAAAGAATTGTGTGTTATCTGAAGTTTTACCAGTTTTTGAATGTGCGTGGATACATCAAGAAAATTCCATTCCAGCCGGAGTATTATCTGAAAAAGACATATCCGAAGCATCATGACAGAACGGTGGAAGAAAAAGTTTATATGGAGATCCTGCATAAGCTCTACTTATTTCCGCAGGTTCCCAGGCTGATATTTTTACATTTGTGGTGTACCGGACTCAGGATCAGCGAAGTATGCACATTAAAAGGAGACGCCTATTATTGGGATGGGGAAGATGCATGGCTGAAAGTTTACCAGATTAAGATGAAGGCGGATAAAATGATACCTATACCGCTAGTGCTGTACAGAGTCATGCGGAAATATATAGAGAAGAATCATATCCGTCCGAAAGATTACATATTTAAAGGGAAAAATGGAGGGGCATACCGGGTGGGAACCTTCCGCCAGGAATTTCAGCAGCACTGCATAAAGAACCAGATTGCAGATGGGGAATATATTTTTAAAACCCATGATTACAGGCATACGCTGGCTACCCGTTTTTATGATGATGGCGTTTCTATACAGACAATCCGGGATTATCTGGGACACTTCTCGGAGGACATGACAAAACAGTATGTAGACTTCATGCCAAAGAGGATTGCCAAAGCGAATGATGCCTATTTTAAAAACCCGGGAAATGACCTGGCATCAGCAATCACAGTGAAGAAGCGTGGTGATAAGAAATGAGAAAAAGGATTTATGTATATGAGATGGACTGTTGTACGCATGCAACTGAGGATCAGATTGAAAAAATGCATATCCGCCCGGATCGATATTTTGATTTGGAAGGGCTTCCCTCAGAGGATGTCGGCAGGCTGTTAGAAGATTTTATATGGGACAGAGGAAAAAAACTTGCCCCCTCCAGCCTGTCAAGCGAGCTGCTCTATTACAATAATATCAGGGAGTTTCTCATCGACCGGAATATCTGCAGTCTGGACGCAAAGACGGAGGAAAAAATATTTCGCATGCTGAAAGGTTGGATGATGGAGAAAGGATATACTTTATCGAGTAAAAAGTATCGGGCGGTATATGACAGGGTAGGGATTGAGACTCCCGGCATTGTAAAGCACATGAAGAAGATCCTGAAGTTTGCGAAAGAGGATGATGACCGGGATGAGCAGGAAAAGGATATCTGGAATCTGAAAAATTTTGATTTTCCAATTCACTCGAACCCAATCCTGAATATGGAAACCATCAACTTTACGAAGATCATGCAGCCGGATATCCGGGAGGAAGTGAAAAAAGCGGTCTTCATGCATCTGAAGTATTCCCCTTTAGGAACGATTCAAAGCGAGATGACTGCCATAAAGCGGTTTGCCAGGTTTCTTGAAAAGCGGTGTCCGGATATTAAATCCCTACAGGAACTAGAGAGGATGCATATCGAGCAGTATCTGATTTATTTGCAAACGGAAGCGCATGAACGGAAAAATTACAGGTCAGATCTTTATGCCCTGCGGAGGGTGATAGAGGATGTCGGAAACCTGTATGAACGGCAGAGCATGAGCGAACTGTTCTTGAGCAATGATTTTCCAAGCACTCCAAGGCATATCTTCAAGTTTTATACGGATGCGGAGATCAAGAGATTAAACGAACACATTTTCAAAATGGATGAGCAGGTTTGCAGGGCATTGATTATCCACCAGTTATTGGGAACACGGATATCGGATACACTGACCTTAAAGCCGGATTGTTTGAGCATGAGGGAAGGACGGTATTTTATAAGGATCGACCAGGTGAAATCCGTAACGTATGAAAAGGCCATCAGTGAAGAAGTGGCACAACTTATCATGAAAGCGATCGATTATACGAAAGAGCGGTATGGGGAAACAATATACATTTTTGTAAAGAAAAATGATCCTACAAAACCTTACCAGTATAACATGATCCAAAATCAGATTATGAAGATGATACGCCAGGAAGATATCCGGGATGACAACGGTGAATTGCTGCAGTTTGGTACCCATATATTTCGGCACTGCTATGGCAAGAAACTGACGGAAATGCACGTAGATGACTGGATGATAGCAAGGCTGCTGGGGCATATCTCAACACAATCAGTGCATTATTACCGGAAAATAGGCAATAAACTAATGGCGGATGAGACAAGAATCGCAAGAGAAAAAATGGATATGATCCTATTAGATATCATAGAAGGATGGGATGATTATGAAATATGATAAAATGATAGAGATTACGCAGGCCGAGAGCCGAAGGAAGATGGAGGTCGCAAAAAAAGTTATCGCTGGTATGCTTGATAATATGGAAAGGATTACCGTAGCAGAGTTAGTAAAGAGGACGGGGCTTTCCAGAGGATTTTTTTATAAAAACCAGATGGTTAGACGTGAGCTGGATGATGCCATCCACAGGCAGGAAGCAATCTTTAAGAACCAGCATCCGGTTATAATGGACAAAGAGCTTGAAGATACAATGGTTGATTTGAAACTTGAGTTATTAAAAGCTAAAACGCAGAATGAGGAACTTGCTAAGAGTAATGAACAGCTTCGCCAGCAGGTAGAGAAACTTCAGAAACAGCTTGGAAGAAAAGAAATCTCTCTACTAAAACGATTGTAAATAAAATGGGGAAAACAGATATGAAATACGATAAAATAGTTGCGATGAATCAAGCTAAGAGTAAGCAGAAAGCGGATATTGCCATAAAACAGATTGAGAAAATGCTCGAAAGAAAAGAGCGTATTACGGTAACTGCGCTGGCAAAAAACACTGGATTTGCAAAAAGTTTCTTCTACAGAAATCCTGAAGTTAGAAAAGCGTTAGATGATGCCCAACTCCGACAGGGGGAATGTTACAATCCCAAAAAAGTTATATTTGATAGTGCGTTGGAAGAAACAAACATCAATTTGAAAAGTGCAGTTATGAAACTGAAAAAAAGGATAAAAGAATTAGAGAACGAGAATAGCAGGTTAGAGAAAAAGGTTGAGGGATTAACAAGAGAATTAAATAATCAGAAGAAATAAACAATTAAATAAGAAAGACAGCTGACAGCGGATAGTATGAAAAACATATATCTGCTGTTTTGCTTTATATGGATGTCATTAAGGTTATAGATTTGGACGTTTTACCTAATGCACGATGTACACAGTTATCACGGAAAATGGTTAGAAAAAAGACAGAAACTACATAGTGGCGCTGATGATAAAGCCAGTGTTTATGCGGGTTACCAGACAGGGGGCTAATTTTATTGTGGTGCTTATCGGCCTTGTGATCATATTCAAGTCTCAGCTTACCAGTCTGGTACAGAGTATCTTTGAAAAGATAACAAGTGAAAGCTCGGGGATCTGACGACATGGAGAGGGCGGAAGTAACGGCATTTTTAAGCCTTATCTTTATTCTGCTCGTAAGCTTTACCGGCGGCATTATGGAAAGCGCGTCTATAGAAATGGCGAAAAATTACCGGAGGACAGATGTAAACAGGGCTGTAGAATCGGTTTTTGCCGAGTATCAGAAAGAGCTTTTGGAGGAATATGACATTTTCGCCCTTGAAGGAACTTATGAGTCGGGGGCATATGATGAACAGCTAGTGAAGAACCGCCTGGATTATTTTGGTGCAGGCGGCATGGACAACGGTATTTCCAGAATACAGTTTTTGACGGATAACGGGGCGCAGGCATTTTATGAGCAGACAGTATGCTTTATGGAGCATAAATACGGTATAAGCAATGTAAGAGATAAAGTTTCGCAGACGGATGCATGGAAGATGCAGGAAGAGAGGTCAGAGGATTATGAGAAAGAAAGCAGACAGCAGTCGGAGGAATTTGAAAGCCTCCTTGAGGAGAGCGGCAGCTCGCTGCCGCAAAAGGACAATCCGATTGCACAGGCATCAAAGCTAAGAGAAAAACCGCTGTTGGAGCTGATTATGCCGGAGGGCGCGGCCGTGTCAGATAAGGAGATCAATCTGACGGAATGCCCTTCCGGAAGAAAACGGAATAAGGGTTACGGAGATTTTTCGGATGTCGCGGAAAGTCCGGGGGCAATGTCAGCGCTGCTGTTTGGGGAGTATCTGTTGGATCACTTTTCCATGGCTGCGGACAGAGAGCCGAAAAGGACACTGGATTACGAGCTGGAGTATATCTGTGCGGGAAAAGAGAGCGATAGAGAGAATCTGGAGGCTGTGGCAAAAAAGCTGCTTATGATGCGGTTTGCCTCGAATTACCTTTTTTTGCAGGGGAGTTCGCCGAAACGGGCGGAGGCAGAGGCACTTGCTTTAACATTGTGTACCCTGGCGGCAGTACCGGTTCTTGAACAGGCTGCGGCACAGATGATACTTCTGGCGTGGGCTTTCGGTGAGTCAGTCATGGACTTGCGCTCGCTTTTAAAAGGCGGAAGGATTCCCCTGGCAAAAACAGAAAAGAGTTGGCAGCTGTCTCTCTCAGGGCTTATGAAACTCGGAGAAAGCGGTGAAGTGAACGATGGAAAAGATTTGTCGGAAGGACTTTTGTACAAGGAGTATTTAAGGATACTGCTATTTCTTGAAAAACCGGAAAAAGCAGGGATGCGAGCCCTGGATCTGATAGAGCAGAATATGAAAAAGGTTTATGGGAAGACATTTTACAGGGCAGATTACTGTATCAGCAGGATGGAGATAAAAAGCACGGTACAGTTCCGCCGGGGCATAACATATAAATTTCAGACGTATTTTGGTTACCGTTGACTAGTTAATAAAAAAGTTAGGCGAAGGAGGTGAAGACAGATGCTCTTTTGGAAAATTGTGATTCTCTTAAAAAAAATCATCCCAAATAAAATCTGTAAGGAAAGGAGAAAGATTCGTTCGATGTTTACAGGTATTTTCCCCTCAAAAGATACCATTTTATATTGCTCCAGGAGAGCATCTGCCTTCACCTCCTTAAAAGCAGGCATTACCGTGGAGGTTTCGATGGCAGTTCCGATATTTTTCTTTGCGGCAGTTAGCCTTTTGTATTTAATGGAGATTATGGCGGTGCAGACATCGGTGCGCGCAGGGCTTCAGTATGCGGGAAAAATATGTGTTCAGGAGGTGTATGGGTCTAAAGCAGTTATGCCGTTTAAGATAAAATCAGACGTAGTGAGCGCCATTGGGCCGGACCGCTTAAGCCGCAGTATTGTGGCTGGCGGCAGCAGCGGAATAGATTGCAGCGGCTCGTCAGTATCGCCTGTAACCGGCATTGGGGAATTGTCTGCCAGGTATAAAGTAAGGATTCCTGTGCCGTTTTTCCGTATTCCGCTGCTGTCATTTGAAGAAACCATCAGGGTCAAGACGTGGACCGGGTATGAAAAGGCGGGATTTGGCGGGGAAAAGGAGGGGATTGTGTATCTGACAGAGACGGGAATCGTGTATCATAAAGATTATCATTGTACGCATTTGGACTTGTCTGTCCGAATGGCGGGAGCTGCAGAGGTCGGGAATCTTCGGAACAAAAACGGAGGGAAATACCATGCATGTGAACGATGCGGCGGAAAATCATCCGGAGGCGTATATATAACGGACACCGGAGACAGATATCACAGCTCCGTGTCTTGCAGCGGCCTCAAAAGGACGGTGTATGCGGTGAATTTGTCAGAGGCGGCGGGAAAGCGGGCATGTTCTAAATGCGGGAGGTAAAGGAGGTTGAAGAGAGTGGAGATAAGTCGGATGATCTGCTTTGGAATACTGGCAGGAATGTCTGTATTGGATATTGCCAGCCGAAAGGTACCGGTAAAAGCGCTGCTTATTCTTGCCGCTGGGGCAGTGGGATATCATGCTGTCTGCCGGGAGGTGGATATACTGGTTCTTGCCGCTGGGGCAGCAGTGGGAGTCCTGTTTATTTTTATGAGCAAAGTAACAAAAGAAGGGATAGGGTACGGGGATAGCTTAGGGATTTTTGTGCTGGGGATGTATCTTGGAGTGTGGAGTCTTCTGGAGGTTCTCAGCGGAGCATTTTTTCTGCTGGCGATTAGTGCAGCGGTCTTGCTGGCAGGGAAGAGGATGTCGAGAAAATGTGCCTTGCCGTTTTATCCTTTTTTGACAATCGGATATGCACTATGGATGATAGGAGGGGCGGCATGCGGCACGGTAATAAATGGCTGAGGGGCAGCATGACAGTGGAGATGTCCTTTTTAATGCCGATACTGTTAATGCTGATTATGTCCTGTATATTTGCGACGTTTTATTTCCACGATAAAAACATACTTGCGGGAGCGGCATATGAAACGGCAGTTGTCGGAAGCACGAAAATGCGGGAAAAGGATAAAATAGCAGACAGTGAGCTGAAAGAATTATTTCGGGAGCGCGTCGGGCGTAAGTGCATCCTTTTTGCAGGCAGCAGCGCGGAGATTGCTATAGGAAAGAAGGATATCTGTGTGACGGCATCCGCCCGTAAAGGAAGATTTGCTGTATCTGTCATGAAAAAGGCAGCTGTTACGGAACCGGAAGAATACATCCGCAATTTAAGGAGACTTAAGGAGATAGGAAAAGGAAATGGAACGAAAAATCACAATTGAGGAAGAGGCAGTATACTCTGAGGATTACCAGATGAGGATGCTGTGTGAAAATCAGCCGGAGGGCCTGCTTGCGGTTAAGGGAAGGGGAATTGACGGAACATCCTGCTATGATTATAACGTAAGCGGGAAGATTTCTCTGCAGGCGATGTTTGAGAGGACGAAGATCTGTGCAGACGATTTGAAATTGTTTTTAAGGCAGTTTCTGTCCGTAATAAGGGAGACGGAAAAATATCTGCTCAATATCCACTGCATCCTGTTGGAGCAGGAATATATATTTTACGAGGAAGAAAAGTATTATTTCTGTTATTATCCATGCTCCAGGAAAGACCTGTGGGAAGAGTTTCATAAGCTGACGGAATATTTTGTGAAACAGGCAGATTATGAGGACAGGGAATGCGTCCGTATGGTATTTATTCTTCATAAAGAAACAATGGCGGAAAACTACAGCCTGGAAAAGATTGTAAAGGAATGCCTGAAAGATGGGGAAGGCGACGGGCAAAAGGGAGAAAAAGAGGAGAAAGGAGAATGCGGATACGGAATATATGCAAATGAGATATATAATGAAGAGGAAGAAACAGACTATGACACAGAGCAGCATGACTGGATCAGGAAACAGCACCACGGGCAGATGATCATGGAGGAGACGCAGAACATGTGGACTCCGGTCAAGCGCTTTCTCAACCGACGGAAAAGGGCAAAATGGGGAGACTGGGACGGACTGTACATTGAAGAAGAGGACGTGTAAAAAAACATCTTGACGAATGAGAGGAATTTTCCTATAATAAACGGCAGAAGAAAAAGCTTTGACGAAGACAGTAGGCTATATCCGAAAGGCACAGCGAACCGGGGGCGGTGCGAGCCCGGCGCGAGTAAGAGATAGCAGAATATCACTTCTGAGCTGCAATTCCAGAAAAGCATATGTCTGAGTAAGGATTGCCGGATCTCCGCCGTTATCGTGGAGAACATATGATAGTATGTCTGGGTGGTTTATAAACGTAAGCACAGCTTCCGTCCTGTACAGGTCGGAAGCTTTTTTGCACTTTAAGAAGGAGGAGTACAATGTATAAGAAAGTTTCTACAGACCTGAATTTTGTAGACAGGGAAAAGAATGTCCTGAAATTTTGGAATGAAAACCAGATTTTTGAAAAAAGCATGAAAGAAAAGGACGGGAATGATATCTACACGTTTTATGACGGGCCGCCGACGGCCAACGGAAAGCCCCACATCGGGCATGTGCTGACGCGTGTTATCAAGGACATGATTCCGAGGTACCGCACAATGAAGGGATATCAGGTGCCGAGAAAGGCCGGCTGGGATACCCATGGCCTTCCGGTGGAACTGGAAGTTGAGAAGGCGCTGGGGCTCGACGGAAAGGAACAGATTGAAGAGTATGGGCTGGAGCCATTTATAGACAAATGCAAGGAAAGTGTCTGGAAATATAAAGGCATGTGGGAGGACTTTTCAGGAACCGTCGGTTTCTGGGCGGATATGGACAACCCATATGTAACGTATCATAATGATTATATTGAGTCTGAGTGGTGGGCGCTCAAAAAGATATGGGATAAAGGGCTTCTCTATAAAGGCTTTAAAATTGTTCCTTACTGCCCCCGCTGCGGAACCCCGCTTTCGGCTCAGGAAGTGGCGCAAGGGTATAAGGATGTGAAGGAACGTTCGGCAATTGTCCGGTTTAAGGCAGCAGGGGAAGATGCGTATCTTCTGGCTTGGACGACTACGCCGTGGACGCTGCCTTCGAACCTGGGTCTTTGCGTGAATCCGAAAGAGACATACGCAAAAGTAAAATGTATTGACGGCTATACTTATTACATGGCCGAGGCGCTTCTTGACGCGGTTCTTTCCCCGCTGGCAAAAGACGGGGAGGCTGCCTATGAAGTACTTGAGACTTATACGGGCAAGGAGCTGGAGTATAAGGAATATGAGCCGCTTTACCAGTGTGCGGCTGACGGTATAGCGAACCAGCATAAGAAAGCATTTTATGTAACTTGCGACGATTATGTAACGTTGACAGACGGTACGGGAGTTGTCCATATCGCGCCGGCGTTTGGTGAGGATGACGCAAAGGTTTGCCGTAAGTATGACATGCCGTTTGTACAGCTTGTGGATGAAAAGGGAAATATGGCTGAGTCAACGCCGTTTGCAGGGCTTTTTGTGAAGAAAGCCGACCCGGAAGTCCTTAAAGATCTTGAGAAACGGGGTCTTCTCTTTGATGCGCCGAACTTTGAGCACAGCTACCCTCACTGCTGGAGGTGCGATACGCCGCTGATCTATTATGCGCGTGAGTCTTGGTTTATAAAGATGACGGACGTAAAGGAAGACCTGATTGCAAATAACAATACAATTAATTGGATTCCGGAGAGCATCGGAAAGGGCCGGTTTGGGGATTGGCTGGAGAACGTCCAGGACTGGGGCATCAGCCGGAACCGTTACTGGGGAACTCCGTTAAATATCTGGGAGTGCGAATGCGGCCATCAGCATTCTGTCGGCAGTATCGAGGAGTTGAGATCCATGTCTGCGAATTGCCCGGAGGATATAGAGCTTCACCGCCCGTATATTGACGAGGTGACGATTCGCTGCCCGAAGTGCGGGAAAGAGATGCACCGTGTTCCGGAGGTTATTGACTGCTGGTTTGACTCTGGGGCGATGCCATTTGCACAGCATCATTATCCGTTTGAAAATGAGGAGCTGTTCGAGCAGCAATTTCCGGCAGACTTTATCTCCGAGGCGGTAGACCAGACCCGGGGATGGTTTTACTCGCTGCTTGCAATTTCAACACTTATTTTTAACAAAGCGCCGTATAAGAATGTTATTGTCCTGGGGCATGTTCAGGATGAAAAAGGCCAGAAGATGAGCAAATCCAAAGGGAATGCGGTAGACCCCTTTGACGCGTTGGAAAAATATGGAGCCGATGCAATCCGCTGGTATTTTTATGTGAACAGCGCGCCGTGGCTGCCGAACCGTTTCCACGGAAAAGCAGTGGTGGAAGGGCAGCGCAAGTTCATGGGAACGCTTTGGAACACATATGCGTTTTTCGTGCTATATGCGAATATCGACAGTTTTGACGCTACAAAGTATTCTTTGGAGTATGACAAACTGTCTGTGATGGATAAATGGCTTCTTTCCAAACTGAATACCCTGATTAAAGATGTGGACGGGCATCTGGGGAATTACCGGATTCCGGAAGCTGCCAGGGCGCTGCAGGATTTTGTAGATGACATGAGCAACTGGTATGTAAGGAGAAGCCGTGAGCGTTTCTGGGCGAAAGGCATGGAGCAGGACAAGATCAATGCTTACATGACGCTATATACGGCACTTGTAGAGTGCTGTAAGACGGCTGCGCCATTGATTCCGTTTATGGCTGAGGATATCTATCAGAATCTTGTAAGAAGCATCGACGAGAAAGCGCCTGAGAGTATCCATCTGTGCGGGTTCCCGGAGGTATCGGAGGAATGTATTGACAAAGAGCTTGAGGCAAACATGAAGAATGTCTTGAAGCTGGTTGTCATGGGCCGGGCATGCAGGAACACAGCCAATATCAAAAACCGCCAGCCCATTGGGCAGATGTATGTGAAAGCTGATTTTGAGCTGCCGGAATTTTACAGGGATATCGTGGCGGATGAGCTGAATGTAAAAACTGTAACATTTACACAAGAAGTACGTGATTTTACCTCTTATTCTTTTAAGCCGCAGCTAAAGACAGTCGGGCCAAAATATGGTAAAATGTTAGGTGGAATTAAGGCAGCGCTCAGTGAAATCGACGGAAACAAAGCGATGGATGAATTAAATGAAACAGATTCCCTTAAGCTTGACGTAGGCGGACAGGAGATAACATTGTTCCGGGAAGACTTGCTGATTGAGTCAGCACAGACGGAGGGATATGTCTCTGAAAATGATAATGGAGCCACGGTTGTTTTGGATACGAACCTTTCAGAAGAACTTCTGGAAGAAGGCTTTGTCCGCGAGATTATCAGCAAGATTCAGACGATGCGGAAAGAGGCTGACTTTGAGGTGATGGATAAGATTGCCGTCACTTATGAAGGAACCGAAAAGGCAGAGAAGATATTTGCAGACAATCAGACAGCGGTCGGGGATGAAACGCTGGCGGTTTCCGTAGAGAAAAAGGCTCCGGCAGGATATGTAAAGGAGTGGAAGATCAACGGTGAAAAAGTTACGCTGGGTGTGGAAAGGGTATAGACAAATGAATGAGAGATTTAACAAAACTACGTTTAAAAGAGACGTGCAGGAGAATGTCAGAAGACTGTTCAGGAAGGAATTAGATGAGGCAAATCCGCAGGAGCAGTTTCAGGCGGTGTCTTATGCGGTAAAAGAGGCGATTATTGACAATTGGATCGCGACGCAGAGACAGTTTGATAAGGATGACCCGAAGATTGTGTACTATATGTCCATGGAGTTTTTGATGGGGCGGGCTCTTGGAAACAACCTCATCAATATGACAGCTTATAAAGAGGTGAAAGAGGCGCTCGATGAGCTTGGAATTGACCTCAATGCCATTGAGGATCAGGAGCCGGATCCGGCTCTTGGTAACGGAGGCCTTGGGCGGCTTGCAGCATGTTTCCTTGATTCTCTGGCATCGCTGGGATATGCGGCTTACGGCTGCGGAATCCGGTATCGTTACGGGATGTTCAAGCAGAAGATTAAGGATGGCTATCAGGTGGAAGCGCCGGATAACTGGTTAAAGTACGGCAACCCGTTTGAACTCCGCAGGCCCGAGTATGCGAAAGAAATCCGCTTTGGCGGAAATATCCGCGTGGAATATGACGATAAGACAGGCAAGACGCTGTTTAAACAGGAAAACTACGAGTCGGTCCTGGCAGTTCCGTATGACTACCCGATTGTGGGATATAATAATAATCAGGTAAATACGCTTCGGATCTGGGATGCAGAGCCGATTGTGGATTTCCAGCTGGAGTCATTTGACAGGGGAGATTACCACAAAGCCGTTGAGCAGCAGAATCTGGCAAAGAATATCGTAGAGGTGCTGTATCCGAATGATAACCACTATGCGGGAAAAGAGCTGCGTCTGAAACAGCAGTATTTCTTTGTATCTGCAAGCCTTCAGGCGGCGGTTGCTAAATATATGAGAAACCATGATGATATTAGGAAACTGCATGAAAAAGCCGTCTTCCAGATGAACGATACGCATCCGACGGTGGCGGTAGCAGAGCTTATGAGAATACTTCTGGATGATTACAATCTGGAGTGGAATGAGGCGTGGGAAGTTACGACAAAGGCCTGTGCGTATACAAACCATACGATTATGGCTGAGGCTCTTGAAAAGTGGCCGATAGACCTCTTCTCCAAACTGCTTCCGAGAGTTTATCAGATTATCCAGGAGATTGACAGGCGTTTCATTATCCAGGTACGCGAGATGTACCCGGGCAATGAGGAGAAAGTAAAGAAGATGGGAATCCTGCGGGACGGCCAGGTTAAGATGGCGCATCTTGCGATTGTTGCAGGCTATTCTGTAAACGGAGTTGCAAGGCTTCATACTGAGATCCTGAAGAAACGTGAGCTGGCGGACTTTTATGAGATGATGCCGCAGAAGTTTAATAATAAGACGAACGGCATCACGCAGAGAAGATTCCTGATGCACGGCAATCCGCTCCTTGCAGACTGGGTGACAAAAAAACTTGGAACAGCGAACTGGGCGATGGATCTGTCGCTTGTGAGCGGGCTTAAGAAATACGCTGACGATGACGCGTCGCTGAAAGAGTTTATGGAGATTAAGCACAAGAACAAAGAGCGGCTGGCGGCATACATCCTGGAGCACAACGGGATAGAGGTTGACCCGGAGTCAATCTTCGATGTACAAGTAAAGAGGCTTCATGAGTATAAACGGCAGCTCCTTAATATCCTGCATGTAATGTACCTGTACAACAAGATTAAAGAGCATCCTGAGATGAGCTTTTATCCAAGGACATTTATCTTTGGGGCAAAGGCATCGGCGGGCTATATCCGTGCAAAAGAGATCATCAAGCTGATCAACTCGGTGGCGGACACGGTAAATAATGACCGCAGCATCAACGGAAAGATAAAAGTTGTGTTCATTGAGGATTACCGCGTGTCAAATGCAGAGTGGATCTTTGCGGCTGCAGATGTCAGCGAGCAGATCTCTACCGCATCCAAGGAGGCTTCTGGTACCGGAAATATGAAGTTTATGCTGAACGGCGCGCCGACCATCGGCACGATGGATGGAGCAAATGTTGAGATCGTGGAAGAAGTAGGACGGGAGAATGCGTTTATCTTCGGGCTCAGCTCAGATGAGGTCATGGATTATGAGAAAAACGGCGGGTATGATCCATATGAAGTATTTAACAATGACGAAGAAGTGCGCCGTGTAGTAAATCAGCTCGTAGACGGAACCTATGCCGAGGGAAATACGGAAAGGTACAGGGATCTCTATAACAGCCTGCTTAAGAGAAAAGGAAATGACAGGGCGGATATGTACTTTATCCTGAAGGATTTCCGCTCTTATGCCAAGGCGCAGGAAGAAGTGGAAGCAGCATATAAAGACCGTGAAGGATGGGCGAAGATGGCGCTCCTTAATACAGCTTGCTGCGGAAAGTTCTCATCAGACAGGACGATTGAGGAATATGTGAAGGATATCTGGAAACTAGATAAAATTCAGGTAGATATATAAAATCCATGCATAAACAACAGGCTCCTCCCATACAGTGTATGGGAGGGCTTTTTATGCGGCAGAAGTTAAAACAATTTGGGTGTTATCTGATTATTATCGTATTGCTTCCTTATGTGGTTACGGTGTTTATAAATGGGCCAAGCATGGTGTCTTCTTCTCATGTGGACCAGATGTATATAAAGGTGAAGGCGGAAGGTGAAGACGGGGAGGATAAGACGATTGAACTTCCGATAGAGGATTACTGCATCGGCATTATGGCGAGGGAGATCCCGCCTGATTATGAAAAAGAGGCGTTAAAGGCACAGGCGGTTCTGGTGAGGACAGATATTTTCCGAAAGATTGAGGAGGAAGGCAGTTCAGCCGTGCTTAAGGACGAGTTCTGGACGCAGAAACAGATGGAGGAGACATGGGGAGTGACGCGGTATTCACGGTATTTCTCAAGGTTAAGGAATGCCTGGCGGGATACAGAAGGCCAAGTGCTCATGTATGAAGGAAAACTTGCAAGGACACCGTTTTTCCGGCTGAGTAACGGAAGCACAAGAGACGGGAAAGAAGTGCTTGGGGAAAAATATCCTTATCTTAAGATTATAGAATGCCCATGGGATATTGAGGAAGAGGAGCAGATACAGACAGTGACTTTTGAGGATATGGACGCGGAAGTACTGGAATGTGATACGGCAGGGTATGTACTGCGTGTGCGGGTAGGAAAGGAAGAGGTGAGCGGAGAAGAATTCAGGGCAAACTACCATCTGGCCTCCAGCTGTTTCACCCTTCAGAAATACAATGGAAAACTGCGTATTACTACAAGAGGGGTCGGACATGGACTGGGAATGAGCCAGAATACGGCGGACAGGATGGCAAAAAAAGGACGCAGTTATCAGGAGATACTTGAATACTTTTTTGAAAATGCAGAGGTAAAAGAGGCGGCGGATATCGTAACATTTTAATAAATTGAGTTTATTGGAATAAGACCACTGTTATCTGGCAAAAATAATTGTCAGAGGTGGTGATTATAATGAATGAAAGGCAGAATCCAAGGCAAACTCCGAGATTTAAGCCGAAGAAGAAAAGAAGAGGTGCTGCAGTGGCAGCGGTGCTGTGCTTTGTGGCGGCGATAGCAGTTGTAGGAACATATACATTTAAAGACTACAGAGAAACGCAGCGGGAATTTGAGCTGGCACAGGCGCGGGAACAGGAACAGAAGAATAAAGAAGAATCAGAAGCAGCAAACACGGACAAGATCTTTAACGAAAAAGAGGAAGACGTGCTTGCAAAACAGGCAGAGGAAGCCGCAAGGCAAGCCAGGGAAGAGCAGGAGATGAAAGAGGCTGAGCAGGACAGCGAAGAAGAGAAAGAGGCAGAGGAGCAGGAGCAGACAGAACAGACAGCAGGAAACAGCGAATCGCTGAATTTTGCAAATGGCAGTAAGCTGCTCTGGCCTGTAGAGGGAACGCTCCTTATGAACTACAGCATGGACAAGACCGTGTACTTTTCAACGCTTGATCAGTTTAAGTACAATCCGGCTCTGGTGATTTCCGGAGAGAAGGGCGATCAGGTGATATCGTCTGCACCGGGCATCGTGAAGTCTATTGATAAGACGGCAGAGACAGGAACGACGGTAAACGTGGATATCGGCAGCGGGTATGAGCTGTTTTACGGCCAGCTTGACGATGTAAGGGTAAAGACCGGAGATTATGTAGACAGCAAGACGGTGCTTGGATATGTGGGCGAACCGACAATCTATTACAGCGTTGAGGGTGCAAACGTGTACTTCGAGATGCGTAAGGACGGGGAATCGGTAAATCCCATGGATTATCTGGTGGAATAACAGAGGATGGATTTGGGGCAGGGCATGTCTGTGTGAAGAGAAGGACGTGTCTTGCCTCAAAAGTGCGTACAGACAGGAGAAACAGATGTCAGACAGGAATTATACATATATTTTAGAGTGCAGAGACGGAACATTCTACACGGGATGGACGACGGACGTAGACAGGCGGCTTGCCGCCCATAACAGCGGAAAGGGCGCGAAATATACAAAAAGCAGGAGGCCTGTGAAATTAGCGTATTATGAAGAATTTGCCACGAAGGAGGAGGCGATGAGCCGGGAGTGGGCGATCAAACGAATGACGCGGGATGAGAAGGCTACGCTCATAGCCTCAAAAAAAGGGGAAACTTCGTGAGCGGCGGAAAGTTTCCCTTTTTTGTAATGGCAGTTTCTACAAAACGAATGCATACATGACGATAAAATGACAGGTGCTCCCGCCCATGACAAATAAATGGAAAATCTCATGGCTGCCGAAATTCTCATGTCTGAGGTTGAAAATCGGCAGCTTGAGGGCATAGATAACGCCCCCTGCGGTGTAAATGACACCGCCTGCCAACAGCCATCCAAATGCGGCGGCAGACATGGAGTTTAGTATTTGTGTGAAGGCAAGCACGCAGGTCCATCCCATGCCGATGTAGAGAGCCGATGATACCCACTTCGGACAGTAAACCCAAAATGCTTTAATCAGGATGCCCACAATGGCGATTCCCCATACAATTGCAAGGAGGATGAAACCAGTTTTCCCTCCCAGGACCAGCAGGCAGATAGGAGTGTAGCTCCCAGCAATCAGCACGCTGATCATCATGTGGTCAATCTTTTTTAATAGAGTATTGATTTTTTCTGATTTATTAAATGTGTGATAGGTGGTGCTCGCCGCATATAATAAAATCAGGCTTGCCGCATATATGATAATAGAAATAAGATAAATGCGGCCGGGTTCATGCGCGGCTTTTATAATAAGCGGAACCGCAGCGAAGATTGCCATGAGCATGCCGATAAAATGAGTTATTGCACTGCCGGGATCTTTTATATAATGTTTTATTGTAGTTGACATAAAACCACCTCCTGGAATATAAAAATACAATATGTAGTTTTTAAAACTACATCATGATATATTTATATTATACCCTGTAAAGAAAAA
>OFGR01000173.1_pt1 | contig 66471 bp, 54 predicted proteins | sample 1521811 | NCBI WGS metagenome assembly OFGR01 (sample SAMEA3504098, study PRJEB24116) | mouse gut metagenome | biome: mouse gut; feature: mouse-associated habitat; material: faeces | place: Denmark | collected 2011 | reverse complement strand
GGCGGAGGGCATAAAAAGGTGGGCACCTGCCAGTTCAGCAATGAAAATATGGATGAGGAGCTTCCCAAAATGCTGGAGGACCTTTGCAGCCTGGCAGGGTAGCAAAGAAACAAACGCGCCTTGCCCCGCAGGCAGGCTTATTGTAATGCAAAGGCCTGGCAGGGAAAGTTTTCCCGGCCAGGCCTATAAACATAAAATCTAACCGCTGACTGAGGGAAGGTTAGAAAGATTATTGTTTTCAGTGCCGTCAGGAACAGATTTCAAATATTCCTTTCCATCCCTGTGGGCAATGCCCACACTGTTGATATTCCCTTCTTTTGCCAGCGCGACCCCTTCTTCTTTGGATACGCAAGTCCCGTCAGAAAGCTGGTAGCCATTGACCCGCCCGTTTGACTTTACAAGCCCCACAATATCCTTTGCGCCCGGTTTGGGCTGGGGAATGGAATCTAACGTATTCTTTGCAAGCGTTGAGTCAGGTATGATTTCTTTTTCTTCCATAAGACCTCCTGGTTATTAAGTGAAATGAATTGGCACGGGAATATTGTTTTGCAGAAAATAAAAAATTATGCCTGAAAATTATTTCCGCAGATTTTTCCGGATTCAAAGAACAAAAGGTTTTTTTCTAAAAAAGTTTATGCTATAATGATTAAAAATTATTTCTTATGTATAATGATGAAAATAACTGGAATGGAGGATCAGAATGTATTCGCTAGAGGAAGTAAAAAAGGTTGACCCGGAAATCGCCCAGGCGATTGTGGACGAGCAGGAGAGGCAGGACAGCCACATTGAACTTATTGCATCGGAAAACTGGGTAAGCAAAGGGGTTATGGCGGCGATGGGAAGCCCGCTGACCAACAAGTATGCGGAAGGATATCCGGGCAAACGATATTATGGCGGCTGCCAGTGTGTAGACGTGGTGGAGAATCTTGCCATTGAAAGGGCAAAGGAGCTATTTGGCTGCGAGTATGCCAATGTCCAGCCCCATTCAGGCGCCCAGGCAAACCTGGCGGTACAGTTTGCCATCTGCAATCCTGGCGATACGGTGATGGGAATGAACCTGGACCATGGCGGCCATTTAACCCATGGAAGCCCGGTGAATATTTCCGGCAAATATTTTAAGATTGTCCCTTACGGAGTGGATGGGGAGGGATTTTTGGACTATGGCAAGCTTAAGGAGACTGCGCTGGCGTGCCGGCCCAAAATGATTATTGCGGGGGCTTCCGCCTATGCCCGTACCATTGATTTTGAGAAATTCAGGGAGGTTGCCGACCTGGTGGGCGCTGTTTTGATGGTAGACATGGCGCATATTGCGGGGCTGGTAGCAGCAGGGCTGCACCCGAGCCCAATTCCTTATGCGGATGTGACCACTACCACAACCCACAAGACATTAAGGGGCCCCAGGGGCGGCCTGATCCTCTCCGGCAGGGAGGCAGCGGAAAAATATAACTTTAACAAAGCCATATTCCCGGGGATCCAGGGAGGGCCTTTAATGCACGTGATCGCAGCAAAGGCAGTCTGCTTCAAGGAAGCCCTCTCAGAGGATTTCAGGCGTTACCAGAAGGCCATTGTGGATAATGCCCAGGCATTGTGCAGCGGGCTGATGGAAAGAGGGATCAAGATTGTATCCGGGGGGACGGACAACCACCTGATGCTGGTGGACCTTACCAATTATGGGCTGACAGGGAAGGCAGTGGAAAAAATGCTGGATGAGGCCCATATTACAGCCAATAAAAATACCATTCCCAATGACCCCAAATCTCCTTTTGTGACCAGCGGTATCCGCCTTGGGACACCGGCAGTCACTTCCAGGGGCATGAATACAGAGGATATGGGGGAGATTGCGGAGGCAATCGCCATCATCGTCAAAGGAGGGGAAGAAAAGATCCCGGAAGCAAGGGCCATTGTACAGAAACTCACAGACAAATATCCGTTGGCCTAGTATCATAACCAGCGGTTCCACAGTGCCAGAATTTTGGAAGCCGGAAAGCTTGGCTGCTTTCCGGCTGTTTTTATGTCCAGGGCGCACAGATGGAATTGTTGCTTACACAACGTATGCCCCGCGCGGCGAGTAGGGATAAAATTTCCCCTGCCCGATTGCGCAGCCCCGGGGAGGAGGGGCCGCTAAACCGGCGTATTTGGCCCACGGCGGGGAAGGGGGAAGGAAAATGGAAAATAGTGGGACAAATTTACAAAATTAGACATAAAAACAGATAAAAATGCTATAAAAGAAGAAAAATGAAAAAAAGAATAAAAAATTGAAAAAATGTGTTGACAAATTAAAGGGATCTGGTTATAATAAACTTACAAAAACAAATTCACATAGATAAAATCTTAAAGAAAGGAAGGTACGGACCACCGAAAACGTAAAATAGGTTATCTGCCACAGGCAAGATAACAAAAATGTGAAAATCAAAAACTTTTAAAGTACGAAAGAGTGAGGTACTAAAGAAAGTGAATTTCGAATTCGTATCAAGCACACAAGAAAAAGTAACGATTGACAAAGGAAGAAGGAATAGATGTTACAGTACAACCGTACAAATGAAAAGGGAGAAAGGTACGAAAGAGAAAGAACAACTGAATATGGTACATTATCCATAAGGGGACAAGGAGGTATAGGCCATTGGATAGCGAAGTATAGAAGCGGGTACTGATCAGGGAGATTGGTATCCGCTTCGACATTTAGCCAGCGAAATTGTCCCTGTTTGTTTTTGGTACGTGGAGATAGTGGTAAGGGGAAACAGATAGTCTCTTATTTTTGATTCTGTGCAATTTAAGGTGGAAATCAGACAGCAAATAAGTTATGATAGAGTATATTGTACGGAGGGAAGAGAACTATGGCAAACGATGAGTCAATTGTTGAGGAGATGGACAGAAGAGAATACAGGCGCAAACGCAGGATAAGGAACCGGATCCTTTCCTTTGTTGTTCTAGCCCTGGTTCTTGCAGGCTTGGTTGTGGGGGGCGTAATCGGCGTCAGGAAGCTTTTGTCAGCCTTTGGTGAAAAAAAATATGCAGATGAACTGCAAAAGCAGATGGATGAGCTGCAAGGGGAAGGGGAGGAGCCGCCAGTGGTGGAAGCGCCGGACCAGTCAGTGGAACAGGCACCGCCTCAGGAGGAGCCCAATTATATAGATGAAATTGTAAATTCCTGTATTTCAGAGATGCCCATTGAAGATAAGGTGGCAGGGCTGTTCATGATTACCCCGGAGGCGCTTACAGGCACAGAGACGGTTGTCAGGGCAGGGGATACCACGAAAGCAAAATTAGGGGAGCGGCCTGTGGGCGGCCTAGTTTATTCTGCTAAAAATATACAAAGCGCGGAACAGCTTACGGAAATGCTGTCCAATACCAGAAATTGGAGCAAGTACCCAATTTTCCTGGGCATTGAGGAGGAAGGCGGCACCATAAGCCCGGTTGCGGAAAAGGGGCTTGGGGAAAATGTGGGAAGCATGGCGGATATCGGCGCTGCCGGGGACCCGGGAAGGGCACGGGAAGCAGGGGCGCTGATTGGCGGATATCTGTCTGGCCTTGGCTTTAACATGGATTTCGCCCCGGTAGCAGATATTGTAGCGGAAGGGAATACTGTGATTGGGAACCGTTCCTTTGGCCCTGACGCGGTACAGGCGGCATCTATGGTATCCGCCGCAGTGGAAGGGCTGCAAAGCGCCAAAGTCAGTGCCTGCCTGAAGTATTTCCCGGGGCTGGGGGATACGCTAGATGATATCAGCGCCGGGATGGCCAACTCGGAAAAGACCCTGGAAGAGCTGCAGGCTAATGATTTTACCGTTTACCAGGCAGGGATTGGCGCAGGGGCGGACTTTGTGATGGCAGGGCATATATCTATGGAGAAGGTCACCGGGGATAATACGCCGGCTTCCATTTCCGGGATAATGATTACGGATATTCTGCGGGGGCAGCTTGGCTATCAGGGGATCGTGATTACTGACGCCATGAATATGGGGGCGATCACGGAATATTACACATCGGACGAAGCGGCAGTGAAGGCACTGCAGGCGGGGGCGGACATGATTTTAATGCCGGAAGACTTTGAGGCTGCTTATACAGGCGTACTGGAAGCGGTAAACAACGGGACCCTGACGCAAGAGCGGATCGACGAATCCCTCCGCCGGATTTTCCGGGTAAAATACAAAGATAAAGTAGAATAATAAATATAAAAAAAGAGTTAAAAAAATAAGGAGTATATTGACAGGGCGTTTGTTTGTCAATATACTCTTTTTGTATACTGACCGACTGGTCGGACGGAAAACTCCGCGGCCTGGCAGGGGATGGTTTCCCGGGAAATGGTGGGACAAATATGCCCTGTGCTTCCGGCAGCCGCAGGCAGAATGAAAAGGAGCAAATACATATGTTATCAAAATTCAGCGTAAAAAAACCGTATACAGTGTTAGTGGCGGTGGTGCTGGTAATTGTGCTTGGGGTGGTGTCCTTTACCAGGATGACCACGGACCTTTTGCCTAATATCAGCCTGCCCTATGTGATTGTAATGACCACTTACCCGGGGGCAAGCCCGGAGACGGTGGAGACGGTGGTCACTAAGCCGGTGGAATCTTCTATGGCGACAGTGAGCAATATTGAGAGCATAAGCTCTGTGTCCAGTGAAAACTATTCTATGGTGATCCTGGAATTTTCACAGTCAACAGATATGAATGCCGTTTCCCTGGAAATCCGGGAAAATCTGGACCAGATCAAAAGCTATTGGAGTGATTCGGTGGGGAACCCCATTATCATGAAGCTGAACCCTGATATGCTCCCGGTTATGATCGCGGCGGTAGGCGGCAATGAAATGGACGCTTCCCAGATAACGGCTATGACAGAAAATATGATCATACCGGAGCTGGAAAGCATTGAGGGCGTGGCTTCAGCCAGCGCTACCGGGCTTTTGGAGGAGAGCGTCAATGTGGTTATCCGCCAGGAGAAGATTGATGAGATTAATAAACAGGTATTTGGCTCCATTGATGTGGAAATAGATGAGGCAAAGGAGGAGCTTGACGAAAGCAGGCAGGAGGTCTATGACGGACAGGCGGAGATTAACGATGCCCGGAAGGAATTGGAAGGCTCCAAACAGGATTTAAGGGATGGCCAGCAGGAGTTAGAGGACGGCAGGCTGGAGATAGAGGAAAACCGCAAAGAGCTTGAGGACGGGGAGAAAAAAATCGAGGACGGCAGGGGGGAAATTGCGGAAAACAAGACAAAGCTGGAAGAGGGGAAAACGGAGCTTGCCAACAAAAAGGGGGAAGCGGCAAAGCAGCTTGCAGAGGCGGAAACCCAGCTCCTTACCGCAAAGGCGGACGCGGAGGCAGCGAAAATCCACCTTACCCTGGAGATTGCCCAGATGCGCATGATGCTGGAGGAAGCGGAGAAGCAGTTAGGCAATATCGGTTCTAATTTGCCGGGAGGCCCCTCCAAGGAGGAATTAAACAGGGACATTGCCAAGGCTGACAGGCTGTTGGGTGCTTTGGAAGGGCTTAATGACAGTGATTCCTACGCCAAAGTGGATGAGAGCACCAGGGAAGAGATTAACGGCTTTACCGGCATAGATTTTTCTTCCGGGGACGATGATGGGAATGGCGATGGAAACAGCGGAAATAATGGAAGTGAAGATAACGATGGTAACGGAGGGAATACCGGGGACGGAGACAGTGAAAACACCGGTGGCGGCGAAAACAACGGAAATGGCGGAAACACCGGGAGTAATGATGATGGAAACAGCGGGAATACCGGAAGCGGTGATGATGGAAACAGCGGGAATACCGGAAGCGGTGATGATGGCAGCGGGGGGAATACCGGAAGCAGTGATGACGGAAACAGCGGGGACACCGGAAGCAGTGATGATGGCAGCGGGGGGAATACCGGAAGCAGTGATGACGGAAACAGTGGGGACACCGGAAGCGGTGATAATGGAAACAGCGGGAATACCGGAAACAGTGACAGTGAAAACCATCCGGACAATGGCAGCAATGGGGATAGCGGAAGCGATGGCGGCAGCCAGCAGGAGAAAGAGGACACTGCCATAGACAGCGGGGTGCCCGGAGATGATAACAGCGCAGGAAGCGGCGGTAATGCAGGCGGGGCGGATAAGGAAAGTAATGGAAGCCCTGACGGCAGTGCCATGGATAAGGAGACAGAAAGCGCTGGCCCCAAAGAGCCGGGGCAGGATGCAGGCCCCGGTGAGGAATATATTACAGAAGAGGTACGCATAGAAGCCCATAGCAATATCCGGGACAGCGGCATAAACGCCAGAAGCGCCGCAACGGTAGGGCAGGTTAGGGTTGCCCTCGAAAGCAAAAAAGCCATATTACAGGCACAGGCAGACCTGCTGGATAAGGGAAACGAATCTGTTTCTTCTATTAAAAATATGATAGAGACATATAAGCAGTCAATTTCTGAGATGGAAGGAAAAGTCTCTGACTTGGAAAACAACATTACCCTTCTTGACAGTGCCTTAAGCGAGCTTTACCAGGGAAATCTTATAGCGGCTATTGAGCTTGCCAATGCCCAGACTACCATTAGCCTGGGAGAGATGCAGATCACGGCGGCGGAAACCCAGCTTGATGCAAGCGAAAAGCAGCTGGAAGCGGGGAAGGACCAGCTTGACGCTGCCCTAAAGCAGTTAGAAGAGGGGCAGGAGCAGATCAATGCCGGATGGGACCAGTTAAGGGACGGGGAAGAGCAGCTGAACGATACTGCCAAACAGCTTGCAGATGCCCTGGAACAGATTTTAGAAGGGGAGGAAAAACTAGAGGAGAGCCGTGAGGAGGCCTATGGCAAGGCCGACATGAACGGTGTACTGACAGTGGAAACGGTGGAGAAGCTTCTCCAGGCACAGAATTTCTCCATGCCTGCGGGGTACGTGATGGAGGAGGGCATCTCCTACCTGATCCGCGTGGGGGATAAACCGGAAACCATAGAAGAAATGAAAAAGATGCCCCTTTTGAACCTGGAGATGGAAGGGGTGGATATTATCACCCTGGGGGATGTGGCGGATGTATTTATGGCTGACAACCAGGCGGACATTTATGCCAACGTAAACGGCGCGCCGGGTATTATGGTAACGATCCAGAAGCAGACAGGATATTCCACCGGGGATGTGTCGGACAAAATTCTGGCCAAGTTTGACCAGCTCCGGGAAGAAAATGAAGGCCTGATGCTGATTACTTTGATGGACCAGGGAATCTATATTGACCTGGTAATGGATTCCATTATCAACAACATCCTTTTTGGAGGGGTGCTGGCGGTGCTGATCCTGATCCTGTTCCTGAAGGACCTGCGGCCTACGGCGGTGATTGCCTGCTCTATCCCCATCAGCCTGATCACCGCCATTGTGTGCATGTATTTCAGCGGGATAACCTTAAATGTTATTTCCCTGTCGGGACTGGCACTGGGAATCGGTATGCTGGTGGATAATTCCATCGTGGTAATTGAGAATATTTACCGTATGCGGAAGGAGGGGCGTTCTGCCCTGGAAGCGGCCATAGAGGGGGCAGGGGAAGTGGCGGCGGCTATTATGGCTTCCACACTGACTACCGTTTGCGTGTTCCTGCCCATTGTATTTACCGAGGGGATCACCAGGCAGCTTTTTGTGGATATGGGGCTTACCATTGCCTATTCCCTGCTGGCAAGCCTTGTGATTGCCCTTACGGTGGTGCCTGCCATGGCTTCCCAGGTGCTGGTGAAGACCAGGGAGACTTCCGAAGGGAAGTTCTTTACCTGGCTGGCAGGTATTTATGATAAATTACTGGGGGTTGCCCTTAGGTTCAAGCCGGTAGTGTTTGTGCTTGTAGTGGCCCTGCTGGCGGCAAGCGCGGCGGCATCCTATGCAAAGGGGACAGCCTTTATGCCGGATATGGACAGCACCCAGTTTACCATCACCTTAACCCTGCCCAAGGATACGCCTTTAGGCAAAACCGGGGAGATAACGGATGAGGTAGTGGAGCGGCTTATGGCAAGGGAGGATGTGGCTGACGTAGGGGCCATGGCATCCAGCTCTTCTATGTCCATGCTTTCAGGGGGCGGGAATACGGCCACCAATGCCACTACCATTTATGTTACCCTGAAGGAGGATAAGGAAAAGGGTAATGATGTGATTGCAGATGAGATTATGGAACAGGCCTCAGATATCTGTGAGGAGAACCAGGCAGAAATGGAGATTGACACTTCCTCAATGGATATGAGCGCCTTAGGGGGCAGCGGGATTACCATACAGGTACGGGGAAGGGATATTGATACCTTACAGAAGATAGCAGCGGAGGTTGCCGGGATCGTGGAGGGCGTGGAAGGGACGGAAAATGTTTCTGACGGCCTGGGTGATTCCACCGGGGAGCTGCGGGTACTGATAGACAGGGATAAGGCCATCCAACACGGCATGACGGTGGCGGAGGTGTTCCAGCAGATGGCGGCAAAGCTTGCGGAAAGCTCCAGCGCCACTACCCTGGAATCTGTGGAGATGGAATATAGTGTCTATGTGAAACATGCCGGGGACATGGAGCTTACCAGGGAACTGGTAAAAGGCCTGGTGCTGGACCGTACCAAACAGGACGGGACCAAAGAAAAAGTACCCCTGGCGGATATTGCCACTTTCCAGGATACCATATCGCCCAAGGGTGTAAACCGTATTGAACAGAACAGGTATATCGCCGTGACGGCGGAGATTGCCGAGGGCTACAATGTAGGGCTTGTATCCGGCGTGCTGGAAGGGGAGCTTGCCAAATATGATCCCCCGGCGGGCTATACCCTTGTAATGAGCGGGGAAAATGAAACCATCACAGAGGCTATGGGGCAGTTATATCTGATGCTTTTGCTGGCGCTGATCTTTATGTACCTGATCATGGTAGCCCAGTTCCAGTCCCTGCTTTCGCCCTTTATCATTATGTTTACCATTCCCCTTGCCTTTACAGGCGGGTTCCTGGGACTGGTGGCCAGCGACAGCGAGCTGAGCGTGGTGGCGCTGATCGGGTTTGTAATGCTCTCGGGCATTATTGTAAATAATGGTATTGTGCTGGTGGATTATATGAACCAGCTCCGCAGCGAAGGGATGGAAAAGCGGGAGGCCATTTTGGAGGCGGGGAGAACCAGGCTCCGCCCGGTGCTTATGACCGCCCTTACCACTATCCTGGCGTTGTGCACCATGGTATTTAGCCATGATATGGGCTCTGAGATGGGCCGTCCCATGGCAGTGGTCACTATTGGCGGGCTTACCTACGGCACCCTGCTTACCCTAGTGGTCATCCCATGTATTTACGATATTTTCTCCAGGGAAAAGAAACCGGGAGACGGGGCTTTGGCAAAGGCTTCCCAGGGAGGCTGGAAGAAATGGTTCCAGAAGAAAAACCAGGCAGAATGGGAGGAGGATTAGAGGATGGAAAGCGAAGCACTGGCACCCAAGGTAAAAGCGATTTTTCAGGCGGTGATCCGGCTGATTAAGGAAGGGGCGGACCTAAATAACCTTACCGTGGCGGAAATCGCGGCAAAAGCGGGAATCGGCAAAGGCACAGTATATGAGTACTTCCAGAATAAGGAGGACGTGATCGCCCAGGCGCTGTTTCACCAGTTGAAGACAGACTGCCGGGAGATGTACCAGGAGCTTTGCCAGGAAAAGGATTTATATACCAAGATGAACCTGGTCTTACTGGGCATGGAAAAAAATCTGGAGGAAATCAACTGTTTCGTCCGTTCCATACATATTATGATGGATAATTCCGTTATCAGCGGCAAAATGAGGAAGATGGCGGAGGAGAAGAAAGAAGGGGAAATATTAATAGTTGACATGATACGCTGTATTATAGATAATGAAACAGGAAGCATGGAAGGGCTGCCAGCAGAAAAGAGCGCCTATCTGATGATGTCGGTTTTCTCCAAGCTCATATGTTTCGTCCTTTACCAGTTTGACCAGAGGGCAGGAAAGATGCTGGACAGCGTAGCAATGCGGGAGATGATCTGCCGGGATGTGTGCCGGGACATTGAAAATGTAAAAAAGGAACTGGCGTGGTAGGAGCGTGGAAGTGAAGATTTGTTATATTGTTGGGGCGGGGGAGTTTGGCGACGGGCTGCCCCGCCCTTTAGGGACAGACATGGTAATTGCCTGTGACGGCGGTTATGACCATTGCAGGGCAAGAGGGATCAAAGTAGATCTGGTGGTGGGAGATTTTGACTCCATTAGCTGCCAGCCAAAGCAGGGGCAGGTGGTCAGGCTGAAACCGGAAAAAGATGAGACGGATATGGGCTGGGCAGTGATGGAGGGCTGGCGCAGGGGCTACCGGGAGTTCGTGTTTTACGGCGGGACCGGAGGGCGCTTTTCCCACACCATAGCCAATATTGCCCTGCTTACGGATATCGCGGAAATGGGAGGCCATGGGCTTTTGGTAGGCAGGGGCTGCTGGATGCGGGTGATCCATAATGAAGAAATCCGTTTCAAAGAAGAGGAAAGGGGCTACCTTTCCGTGTTCTGTTTGGGGGACCGGGCGGAGGGGGTATATGAGGAAGGGCTGAAGTATGGCCTGGAGGACGCCCTTCTCACCAAGGGGAATCCCCTGGGGGTAAGCAATGAGTTCCTGGGATTGGACAGCAGGGTCTCGGTGAGGGAAGGGTCCCTGCTGTTGGTATGGGAGAAGAAGGAAGATGCCTGAGGGGGCACCAGGTTGGAAATCTGTGCCAGATGGAGAGAAGCAGAAGGGATAGGAGAGCGGATGAAAAAGAGATTGTGGATAGCAGGGCTGTGTTCCCTGCTTCTTCTTTCAGGCGGCTGCGGCAGCCAGGGGGAAGGGAACAGGGTGCAGGAAGATTTGGCGCAGGTTAAGGAAAGCGGCGAAAACCAGGAAAGTGTTACCTTTCTGGACGACCTGGGGCGGGAGGTGACTGTTTGCAGCCCCCGGCGCACGGCGGCGCTGATAGGGAGCTTTGCGGATATTTGGCTGCTTTCCGGCGGGGAGCTGGCAGCGGCGGCAAACGATTCCTGGGACAGCCTGGCTCTTGGCCTTGGCCCGGAAGTGGTGAACCTGGGAAGCATCCAGGAGCCGGATGTGGAGCAGCTCATTGCCGCCAATCCGGATTTCGTGCTTGCCAGCGTGAACACGGACGCAGACCTGGCCCTGATGGATATTCTGGAACAGGCGGAAATCCCTGTGGCCTATTTTGGGGTATCCGGCTTTGAGGAATATCTCCATATGCTGGATATCTGTACCCAAATTACCGGGCGCAGGGACCTGTATGAGGAAAACGGCATCCGGGTACAGGAACAGATAGCGGAGACGGTCAAAAGGGCTGATGGCAGTGAACCAACGGTGCTGTTCCTGCGGGCCTCATCCACCAGCGTTAAGGCGAAAGGCAGCAGCGGCAATGTCTGCGGCGAGATGCTGGCGGCCCTTGGCTGCAAAAACATCGCGGACCAGGAGGGGAGCCTGCTGGAAGACCTGAGCATGGAAGCCATTATCCTTGCGGACCCGGAATATATTTTCGTTACCACCCAGGGCAGCAGCCAGGAGGCGGCCGCCAGGACCATGGAGGAAACCCTGCTTACCAACCCTGCCTGGGCATCCCTGTCTGCAGTACAGAACGGAAATTATTATATGCTGGACAAGCGCCTGTTTAACCTAAAGCCTAATGCAAAGTGGGGGGAAGCGTACCGGCAGCTGGCGGATATTTTATACCCTGCCGGATAAACCGGCAGCAGGGGACTGGGATAAGGAGTGATGACTATGGGATATTTTCCTTTTTTTGTGGATATCCAGGGGAAAAGCGGGCTGATTGTAGGGGGCGGCAGGATTGCCGCCCACAAGGCGGAAAAGCTGCTTCCCTTTTTGCCGAAGCTTACAATAACGGCACCTGAAATAGCACAGGAGCTTATGGATAATCCCCTTCTGGACTGCCAAAAGCGCGCCTTTATGGACAGTGACCTGGAGGGGAAATTTTTCGTAATAGCGGCTTCTGGCAGCCAGGAGCTTAACCGCCATGTGGCGGAGCTTTGCAGGGAAAAGAAGATCCTGGTGAATGTGGTGGATGATAAGGAAGCCTGTGGATTTTTGTTCCCCTCTTTGGTAAAGGAGGGGCGGCTTACTGTGGGCGTTTCCACCGAAGGGGCAAGCCCCCAGGCGGCGGCGCTGGTGCGCAGCCGGATAGCCCAGGAGATTCCCGGCAGCATGGAGGAAATCCTGGATTATCTTGCCGGGCTCCGGGCATATGCCAGGGAACACATCACAGACCCTGGAAGACGGGCCGGATTTTTAAAGGAAGCGGCTCTTTTGTGCATGGAAAAAAACAGGGCACTTGGGGAAGAAGAAAGGGAAAGCCTGTGTGAGGAATATCAGGAAGTGGAGGGGAAGAGGCCCGGCACGGTAACCTTAGTGGGAGCCGGGTGCGGCCCCTGGGACCTGGTAACGGTAAGGGGGCTGGACGCGGTGCGCACTGCCCAGGTGCTGGTGTATGATGACCTGATGGATGCACGGCTCCTTTCCCATGCATCGGAGAGCTGCGAGAAGATTTATGTGGGGAAGAGGAAGGGAAGGCACAGTATGGGCCAGGAGGAAATCAACGGGCTTTTGCTCCAAAAGGCAAAGGAGGGGAAGCGGGTGGTGCGGCTAAAGGGCGGCGACCCCTTTGTATTTGGCAGGGGCGGGGAGGAAATCCTGGCCCTGCGGGAGGGAGGCATTGAGACTGCCCTGATACCGGGGATCAGCTCCTGCGTGGCGCTCCCGGCGGCAGCAGGCATTCCCGTTACCTTCCGTGGCCTTAGCCGGAGTTTCCATGTGGCTACAGCACACACCAACAGGGAAGGCGGGGACATGCCGGAGCATTTAAAGGACCTTGCGGGCCTTTCGGGGACGCTGGTATTTTTGATGGGATTTGGGCGCTTAAAGGAGATTGCCGAAAGGCTGATAGAATATGGAAAAAGCCCGCAGCTCCCGGCGGCGGTAATCCGGGGAAATTTTGGCGGGACTGTAAGGGTGGTAAGGGGGCAGCTTTGGGAGATTGCCCGGAAAGCAAAAGAAGCGGGCATGGAAGCCCCGGCAGTAATCCTTGTGGGGGAAACTGCCGGCATGGACCTGGGGGATGGAAGGCGGCAGGAGGAAGAAGGGGTTAAATAAAAAAATAGTAGGCTCCTTCCTGGTCTTCAAATTTTTTGTATTTGGTATGGAATACTTCCTCTAAAATGTGCCTTTTCAGGCAATCCCCCGGAGCCCCCCAGGCAGCGATTTTCCTGCCCTGGGGGGTTGGGGTGCAGGCACCCATTACCACAAGCTGGTCTGCAATACGGACCGCATGGTTTAAGTCGTGGAGGGTCAGGATGATGGTTTTTCCTTCCTCCCGGAGAATTTCAAGCATATGGAGAAATTCCTTTTGCCCGGGCAGGTCCAGGTAAGTGGTGGGCTCGTCCAGCACCATCAAGTTACAGTCCTGGGCAAGGGCCATGGCAAAAAAGACCCGCTGGCGGACGCCGCCGGAGAGGGTGTCCACATATTGGTGGGCATATTCGCTTACCTGGGCAAATTCCATGGCATGGCGGACGATGGCCATATCCTTTGGGGATTTTTTGCGGGCAAAGCCAAGGTAGGGGAAGCGCCCGTGCTCTACTAAGGTTTTCACAGGGAGGGCAGGGATGATGGTGCGCACCTGGGGCAGAAAGGAGAGGGTCCTGGCCCGCTCTCTTGGGGAAAGCTTTAAGTAATCCTGCCCCTTTAAAAAGATGCTGCCCCCGGTTACCTGGGATACCCCGTTAAGGCATTGCAGGAGGGTAGTTTTCCCACAGCCGTTGGGGCCTACAATGACAGTGATTTTTCCGGCCGGGAAGGAAACGGAAATATCCTCCAGCACAGGGGTGCGCTGGCAGGAAACGGATACATGGCGGTATTCAAGCATGGACTCTGCGCCCTCCTTTCTTTTTCAGCAGAAGATACAGGAAAAAAGGGCCGCCGATGAAAGCCATCAGGATACCCGCGGGGAGTTCAAAGGGGGCAAACAAAACCCGCCCTGCCAGGTCGCACATAAGTACAAAGCTTCCCCCCAGGAGGGCGGAGCAGGGAAGCAGCAGGCGGGCATCGTTCCCAAAAAGATGCCTGCAGATGTGGGGGACCACCAGCCCTACAAAGCTTAAAAGCCCCGCATAGCTCACCACACAGCCCGCCAGGATGCTGGCAAGGGCCAGCAGGGTAAACCTGGTAAGAAATACCCGCATTCCCAGGGAACGGGCAATATCGTCCCCAAGGCCTAGTATATTTAAAGATCTTGCAAAAAACAGGGACAGGCAGAAGGCAAGCAAAACGCACCCACAGGGGAGCAGCAGCTTTTTCATGGTCAGCCCGGAAAGGGACCCAGCCATAAAGGAGGTGAGGTTTACAGTGATTTCCGTATCCAGAATTTTAACGGTATTGATCCCGGCGTTGAAAAAACTGGATATGGTAATACCGGCAAGGACGATGGTGGTCCTGGAGCTGTCCCCCAGATAGGCCAGAAGGAACACCAAAAGGGCGGCGGTGAGTGCGCCGCAAAAGGCAAATACCGGCAGCAGGCCGGTTTTTTGGGGAAACAGCAGCAGGGCAAGCATAACCCCGAAGCCGGAGCCGGAATTGATGCCAATGGTATTGGGGCTGGCAAGGGAATTATTCATGACCCCCTGGAGGATCACCCCTGCGCAGGCAAGCCCCATGCCTGCAAAAAGCCCGCCCAACACCCTGGGAGAGCGCACAGTCCGAACTAGGGTAGAGGCCGTGGAACTGGAGTCTGTGGAAAAAAGAACCTTAACCACATTCCCAGGGCTTAAGGAAACGCTTCCAAAGGCAATCCCGGCACAGGAACATGCAATCAGTAAAAGGAATAACAATAAGATGGTCAGGAAGTTATTTTTCTTCATAAACGGCAAACAGACCTCATTTTTCAAAGAATAGTTTCATTATAGGCCGCCACCGGGCACATGTCAAATTGTTCTGCCCCAGGCAGTATTATTTGCGAAATTTCGGGCTGTTTTGCGAAAAAAGGGGAAAACGGATAAAGGAAGATGGCAGTATAATAAAAAAGGCTTGACGGGAATGGCGCTGGATTTCCAAATGGATTGATTTGACAAAATTATGCAAAATATGCTATGGTTGATAGTAGAGTTTTGTAATTAGTGACAAAAATTTTGATATTTAATGAAATGATCACAGAAAAAACACACAATTGCGAAAGGGAAAGGAATATTGCCATGAAGAAAATTTTTACCAAAAGCCTTTTTACTTATATGCTGGCAGCGCTTCTTGTTACCATCGCCTCTATTTTTATATTGCAGACGGTGGCAAACCAGGGCAGCAATACGGCAGAGAGCAAAGAGAAGCTGGCAGAGGTTGGGGAGAAGCTGGCAGATAATGAGGAGAATATCAGAAGCCTTACGGAAAACCTGGGTGAAAATAACCTTGCCAAAGCCAGGGCTTTTGCGGATCTTCTGGCCAGGGACCCTTCTATTATAGGCAACAGGGAAGAACTGGATCAAATAAAGGAAAGGCTGATGGTAAATGAGCTGCATATTATTGATGAAGAAGGGATTATTATCAGCAGCGACATCGAAAGCTATATTGGCTTTGACATGAAAAGCGGCGAACAGTCCAATGCCTTTATGGTGATTATCCAGGACCCTTCCATCGAAATCGTCCAGGAACCTCAGGTGAATGTAGCGGAAGGTATTGTGATGCAGTATATCGGCGTAGCCAGGAAAGATGCCAAAGGGCTGGTACAGGTGGGTGTGCGCCCGGAGGTCCTGGAAAGGACACTTGCCAATACCACTTTGGATGTGGTGCTTAAAAATACGGATTTTGGAGACGGCGGTTATGTATATGCCATTGATGCCCAAAACGGGCAGTTATTGGCACATCCGGATGCTTCCCTGATTGGCACTCCTGCAGCGGCGGCCGGGTTCCCGGATGGGTTTACCGGAAACGGCAGGGCCACTGTCAACGGGGTAAGCGGCTATTATCAGGCGGAGGAAAAGGATGGCAGGATTATCGGGACTTTCCTGCCTGCAAGGGAATACTATGCGGACCGCCGCAGCCAGATGATGGTGGTGTCTTTGAGCATGCTGATTATTTTTGGTATTTTGCTTTTGATGATCAACCAGATGGTGGACCAGAAGATTGTCCGGGGGATTCACAGCATTACCGGTTCTATGAAAGCAATTGCGGAAGGGAATTTTGGGATAACGGTTAATGAACATGGGAACCCGGAATTTACCATGCTTTCAGGGAGCATCAATACAATGGTTGCCAGCATTTGCCGGAGCATGAAGGAAAATGAAGACCTGCTGGAGAAACAGAAAGAAGATATGGAAAGCAACCGGGCATTGATCCAGAATATTAAAAACGCCTGTGTGGAGCTGGAACAGGTTTCTAATGAGACATTGGAGAACGCGGACAATATTTACAATGGCACCGGGGAGCAGGAAAAGGCGGTAGAGGCTTTCAGGCAGATCATGGAACAGCTTACAGGGGAATTAAACCGCAGTGAAACTGTGGCCGCTGATGTAACTGCCACTACAGAAAGCACGGCGGAAAGAATTTTGCAGACCCAGTCCCAGATGGCGCTGCTGAAAGATTCCATGCAGAAGATCACGGAAATGTCCATGTCCATTGAAAAGATTATCGGTGAGATCAACTCCATTGCCCAGCAGACCAATATGCTTTCCCTTAATGCTTCCATTGAAGCGGCAAGGGCCGGCGAGATGGGCAGAGGGTTTGCTGTAGTGGCAACCCAGGTGGGAGAGCTTGCGGCACGGAGCGCCCAGGCGGCCCAGGAGACCAATGAACTGATTACCAATTCCATCAGGGCGGTGGAAAACGGCAAAAAGATTACCGACGAGACAGCAGAGGCCTTTGGGGCGGCGGCGGAAAATATTGAACAGGCCAACCAGGGGGTGGAGAAAATTACGGGTATGGTAAAGGGCAATGTTACTATTGTATCAGATGCGGTAAGGCAGATTGGGAGAATTGTGGGCGTGGTGGAAAAAAATGTGCAGATTTCCCATAATACAAAACAGGTATCCACCCATATGGCGGGAATCACCGGGAAATTGCTGGGGATGATAGAATAAGGACTGCCACACAAGTAAAACCAGGGGAGGAAAGGAAATGTCAATAGAAAGAGTAAAAGCATATTTCAGGAAATACGGGATAGAAGGGCGGATCAGGGAACTGGACGCATCCAGCGCAACGGTGGAGCTTGCCGCCGCCGCGCTGGGCTGCGAGCCGGAAAGGATTGCCAAGACGCTTTCTTTTTTGGTGGACGGCCATGGGATACTGGTGGTAGCGGCAGGAGACGCGAAAATTGATAATACCAAATATAAGGCCCAGTTTGGCACGAAAGCCAAGATGCTATCGGCAGAAGATGTGGAAAAGATGGTGGGGCATGCGGTAGGCGGCGTATGCCCCTTTGGGGTGAATGAGGGCGTTAAGGTATACCTGGACATATCGCTGAAGCGTTTTGAGACTGTTTTTCCTGCCTGCGGCAGCGGGAACAGCGCCATAGAGCTTACCATCCCGGAGCTGGAGGAATATTCTAATTATCTGGCCTGGGTAGATGTATGTAAGGGGATTCTTATTTAACTTCTTCTTTCTTAAATCTAAGGATACTTGCAGTAATTCCCAATAAACCCATCACCAGGATAATTAGCACCGAAACTTCTTTGGGGCAGCCCTGCCCGGATAAACGTCCCATTACCAATAGATAGGAAGCAGCCCAGGGATAAAACCCTGCAGCCCCCGAATTTGACAGGACAACATTGACCAGGATAACAGCAGCAATGGCAGCCAGTGGTGCAATAAATTCTTTTGTCCTAATAGTAAGGTAAAGAAATGGGGTCTGTGTAGCACATAATAATAGCCCACCTAAGAGCATTTTTATAAGAAAAAACAGGAAGGAAGGGAACGTAAGCTCCGTTACCGGAATAAAACAGTTACACAAGAAGGCTAACACTAAAATTACCAGCCATGAAAGGAACATAAACATGAAAGCCAGCATTGCGAAAAAAAGCAATTTCCCCCATAGGAACGTTGTCTGGGAAACTGGGATAACAAAAATATTTTTCAGTGTCCCGTCAGTATATTCATGGCTGATGAGCCAGGCGCCTAAAATAGTCAATACCATTGGCGCAAATAAAAGCATTAGGAACATAAGTGCGTCATCATAAAGGTTAAACACACTTATGCCATTATCAGGATGGGTAAGGTAATTTGTGACAGCTTTCACGGCCACAAAGAAAGGGACGATCAGTGTGCCCAATATCCCAATTAAAAGAAACTTAGAGCGTTTTAATTTTATACATTCACATTGCAGCAAGCTAAGCAATTCCTTCACCTCCGGTTATCTGTTTGAAATGTTCTTCAAGGGTATTCTCACAAGTATGCGCTTGGGATACATCCAGGCCATTTTCAATGAACACGCCAATGACTTTGGTTACTGGTAAATTAAGATTATACAACCGGATATTGTGGCCGTCCTGTACCGAAAACTGTTTTTCATCAAGAGCCTGTTCTAAAATCCTACCCGCCTGTGCTGTATCGGATACCGTAAAATGGATATATTTAGAGCTTTTTTGTTCCAGCGCCGCAAGGCTTTCCTCTTCCAGCAGCACACCTTTGTGAAGAATACCAATATCATCGGCAAGCAGAGAAATTTCAGACAATATATGGCTGGAAATGAGAATTGTCTTTCCCTTTTCGGTACATAGCTTTCGGATAAAAGAGCGGATTTGGGCAATTCCCACAGGGTCAAGCCCGTTAACCGGCTCATCAAGGATTAAAAGCTCCGGCTCGTGCATGGTTGCAAGGGCAATCGCTAACCGCTGTTGCATGCCAAGGGAATATTGGGAAAACAGTTTTTTGTCCTGGCAGGGCAAACCGACGAAATCCAGGGCGTCTTTTATTGCATGGCGGTTCGGCACCCCCCGCAGCATGGCAAAAATACGCAGGTTTTCTGATGCGGTTAAATTGGGATAAAAACCGGGAGATTCGATCATACTGCCAATACGCGGGAGAATTTTCTTTTCGTTCCCATGCAAAGGGGATCCCCATATCCGGACTTCGCCGGACGTGGGCCTTGCCAGCCCAAGGAGCATTTTCATTGTGGTAGTCTTCCCGGCCCCGTTTCTTCCAAGCAGGCCGTAGATTTTTCCTTTTGCCACATGGATATTGAGGTTGGAGACACTCCTTTGTGTACCATATTGCTTTGTAAGATTTTCTGTTTCAATAATGTAGCCATCCATATTCAGCCCTCCTGTTCTGTAAGATATTCTATCATACCAATCTTGCATTAACCTTGCCATAGCCTTGCATTAACCTTGCAATTTAAATGAAAGCTCCTGGCATAAAAGGCGGGGCATCAACCGGCTAAGGGAAAAAGTAAAGTGAAAGCTGTGCCGTTTTCTTTTGGGCTTTTTGCTGTTATTGTGCCATCCATTTTTTCCACAAGCTGATGGACGATAGATAAGCCAAGGCCGCTGCCCTGATCAGGGCCCGCCTGGCCACATTGATAGAGACGTTCAAAGATATGCTCCAGATCCTCGTTTTTAATTCCTATGCCATTGTCTGCTAAAACGATTTCCATGTGATGGTTTTTCTTTGACAGGGTTATTTCGATCTTGTCGCAATGGCTGTGTGAAACTGCATTTTGAATGAGATTGTTGATTACCCGCATATACCCGTCCGTATCAAGGTTTACCTGAAAGGGCTGCCCGGGAATGGCAATGTGATATGCTATCTGCTTTTCCTCCCATATGGGTATCCAGCCAATCAACAAATTCCTGGTCAGTTCCGCCGCTTCCACAGTCTTTATGTCCATGGCAAACTCATCTGAGTATAGCCTGAACCAGTCAAAAAGCAAATCAAGATATTCTTTCAGGCCATGTGCCTTCCGGCAGGCAATTTCTGTATAACTGTCCCGGTCCTTCCCGGTGGCAATCCCTTTATGTACGGCGTCCAGATACCCAATAAGGGTGGTAAGGGGCGTCCTTACATCATGGGAAAGGCTTGTCATGAGCTGCCTGTTGGCTTTTTCTGTTTGGCGTAAGGCAGAAAGCCTGTTCTCATAAGATACAACAATATCATTGATTTCATAGGCAAGGGGCGCGGTAAGTTCCTTAGTTGCTGATAAAATGCGCCTGTTCCCATTTCCGTTTTTTATATCAGCCAACACCTCTGCCATTGCGGATAGTTGCTTTTTTACCCGCCTGATGGTAAGGGCGGAAGAGAGGAGGGAAACAGCGGAAACCATCCTGCCCGTTAAAGTAGGTATAACGGCGTATGAGGGAAAGGATACGGGCGATCAGCTCGTCCATATCGAAAGGTTTTGTTAAGTAATCGTCAGCTCCCGCGCGGAGCCCCCTCACTTTAGAAGCGCTGTCATTTTTGGATGTGAACATCAAAATCGGCAGAGGGCTTATTTTTCGGATTTGTCCCAGTGTTTCAAATCCGTCCATCCCGGGCATCATCACATCAAGTAAGGCAAGCTGGTAATCTTTTTCTTTTAATTTGGCCAGCCCCTCTTTTCCCGTGCAGCAGAAATCGGCCTCAATATCTTCTGGCAGTATACTTTGCTTGATTAATAAACACAGTTCCCTGTCATCATCTATGATTAAAATACGGTTCATGGTACAAGTCCTTTCCTGCGCCTTATCCTCTGGGCTGCAGATTAAGAAATGGGGATGAGTCCGGATGCTTATCCTTTCGTAGTCCCCCCGTAGCGGTATGTCACTGGCAGCAGGGTCAGCGGGGGAACCGGGGAGGGGCCATCGGATAGCAAAAGCTCCACGCACTTTTCTGTAAGCTGTTCTACAGGCTGGCAGATGGAGGACACAAACAGCCCGTCCTGAGGGTTCCCAAACTTACAGATGCCGTCAAAACCAATGACCTGTACATCCTCCGGGACCCGGAAGCCCTCCTGGCGGAGAAGCTCCATAAATAAGTAACCGTGATAATCTGTATGGGCAAAAACCCCGTCAAAGGCCAGATTGCCTTCTTTATCCTTATGGTTTTCAATAAAGCTTTTCATAATGGTAACCGCTTCATCACAATTCACATGGTCAAGATAGTCAGGCTCAATGTGATGTTTGGAGCAGGCATACAGGTAGCCGTCTTTTCTCTTGTCAGCTTCCCCGGGAAAAACTGAGTGGAACCGGATATAGACAGGGTGGCGGCATCCAAATTCCAGCAGCTTTTCCACTGCCAGGCATCCACCGGCGAAATTGTCAGAAGCTACCCGGGGGATCACGCGGTTTTCAAAAAATCGGTCAAAGACAACAATGGGAATATCCTGGGAAATGTATTTTCCGATGTCCGAGTAGGTAAGCGCTATGATACCGTCCACCTTGTTGTTGGTGGCCAGGTTCAGGTAATCGGTCTCTTTCTGGGGAATGCCGTCTGCACAGCACAGAAGCAGCTTTTTCCCCTTTTTGTATAGCGCGGATTCTATGTGGTCGGTGAAGGCAGCAAAGAAGGGATTGATGGTGTCTGGGATGATAAGCGCCACCAGGTTGCTTTTTTGGGTTTTCAGCCCCCGGGCATAGGTGTTTACTTTGTAATTTAAGTTTTTTATAGCCATTTCGACCTTTTCCCTGTTTTTGTCTGAAACGGGAATCCCATTGATTACTTTGGAGACGGTTCCCAGGGCTACGCCAGCTTCCTTCGCCACATCTTTCATTGTGGGGGCTTTTTTTGATATCATATAAATCCATCCAATCTGTCAAAAATTTCCTGCAGGTAACCGGTGGGTAATTAAGCCGGGCCATCCGGTAACATCATCTTATCACAGGGAAAACTGCAATACCATTAAATTTTGCTGAAAATTTCTTTGCCCTGCTATGTATCCTCAATAATTTACTGGAAAATGGTGCCGGATCATGGTATATTATTTGGATAATTTAAAGGAGGGATACTGTGAATGCTGACGCCCCAATTTGCAGGTGTTGGCAGCATGGAGGATTATTATGGATGAAAATTATGTTTATAATCAAATAGCCCGGATTTCCGGTGCTGCATGTGAGCGGATGAATCAGTTTTCTGCACAAATACTAAGGACTCGGGGTGGCCGCATAGGTAGTGGGATGGGGGCATTACTCGAAGCGCTATGGGGATATATGATGAACCAAATTATTCTTGACAGAAACTTTCCTGAGGAAGAGAAAAAACAATTTACTGTATCAGAATTGCGCAATGCCGCGGTTGTCCTTGGCATTGAAGTTTCTGGTAAGAATAAAAATGAGCTCTATAATTCAATTCGCTCCGTAGACGCGTATCAAACAGTGCTTAGGGACTTATAATAGAAAGTTACCTATAGGTAGTTGTGATATAGGTATCAATATCTATTGGGATTTGTTGGGCAAGCCTTATGTGTTCTTCCAGCTCTTTTCTTTTTTTCAATATTTCTTTGGCTATGTCATTTTGTTTTTGCAGCGAAGGAATTGGTAAAAGAAGTTGCTTTAAATCTGACATTGCAACACGGGGAAGCGCAGCGCCTTTAATCAGCGCAGCAATCCGCTTGTTAATTATCTCAGTCCTAAGCAATTCCGAAAGGTATATTGGATTAACCATATCAAGGATTGGGGTTAATACAAGAATCTCTGTGGTGCATACACCTTCATTGAAACGGTCGTTATAATATACTTTGTTTAGGTTTGGCCGTAATCTGCCATATAGAATATCGCCTTTATAAAAACATTTACAGGTTGACTTGATTTCATCACCTTGCTTTGGAAGGAATGAAACCACTCTGCCTGTCCTGGCTTCGATATTCTCTAAACCAATGTAGTTTACGTTTGCATCTTCATTGGTTAGGGTAATACTTTCTTTTCGTTCATTTATTAAATGACCCATTTTTACAAGCTGGATTTATTATTGGTTTTCAGTTCCTCTTGCGGTAAAAAAAACTGGACACTCCAAACATTTTTCAAGAATAAATCCTTGCTGGCTACAATATTTGAAATCATTACCACCCCTCCTTACTGATAAATTTTTTAAATTCAACGGCTATATCAGGCCAATCAGGCGATTTCGTATCATTTCCTTTACGGTCAAACCCTATATCCTCAATTACTCCAGTAAAAATGGTGTAGTCCCCAGCAGCCTTATTTTTAGTGGCAATTAGGATGCCAGTCTTAATATTAGCACCAAATGGTGTAAAAGTAGATAATGGCAAATTAATTATGCCTCTTATTTTTACATTATTTTGTAGCCAGGTCCTGACATAGGCATAGGATTTATTTACAAAAATACTCTCTGGCAGCACAATAGCTAATTTTCCGCCATCTCTTAATAATTGTATTGATCTCTCAAGCCCTAATACTTCCAGCGGGACTTTTGCTTTTTCTTTAACCAATTCAAAATCCCCCAGATATGAGAAGGATTCTTTTTGCAATATAGAGCCAAAAGGAGGATTTGTCATTACAATATCGAACGAGCCCTCTTCTAAATCAGTATAGGAATCAAATGGAAGCAATGAATCTGTACAACGGATATTTGAATGGCCATCTCCGTGAAGCCTCATATCCGTCATTGCAATCCGCACCATTCTTTCGCTTTTTTCAATGCCATGCAATTTATAGAATATAAACTCATTTTTGGCTTTTTCATTTTTGGCCGAAGGTACGGCATATGATAACGATTCGGTCAAAAAGTGTCCAGACCCAGCAAACGGATCAATGATTAAATCCGATAAATTTGGCGCTATACAAGAAACAATAAAACGTATTACTTGGATAGGGGTAAAATACTGTCCCATCCCTGCGCGGGTAGCTGGCTTATAGACATTTTGAAAGGACCGTGCTTTGAAATCAATATCCACTGTTGAAAAATTATACTTTGAGAATAATTGGCCAACTTTCGCAATTGCATTTGATGAAATAAATAGAGGTTCTTCAAAGACACCTCTTGACCTTTTGTACCCTGGTATCTTTAACGAATATACACGCATATCATATTTATTGGCCAAGCTATACAAATATCTTATACTGGCAGAATATTCTTCACTATTCCCGGAAATTACAGAAAAAATATTTGTTCCAGAGTCTTCGTCATACATTTTGGCGTAAATCAATTTACATAGTTCATCTAATGCTTCATCCGGATGCAACCCATCCAAATCCCGCAAGAAAGAATGGGCCTCAAAGAATATACTTTCAAACTTATTACTTTCGATTTTGGCAGTGGGTAATGGGCTGCCGGATGTTTTACCCGAATACATAATCATATTTTTAAGGAGTATATATTGATTGGCCTTTAAATTCTTAGAATAACATTGGTAATTTCCATTATAAGAAATTAAAAATAATGAACAAAACTCATCACCATCCTGCTTGGTCCTTTCATATAATGATGGCATATCTAACAATGCATCATTTTCTATTTTATATGAGAGAAGAAATACTGCGCCGTTAACCGAGAAAAATCTAATCTTTTGGATACCATCCATAAAAGTACGCTCATGTTGGATTTTATTTAATGCATATCCGTAATCATTCAAAAACGTAATCATTTTCATCCCCTAATGTGAAACAGGCTATTTGTCTAAAATTTTAAGACAGGCGGTCATTTTTGTCAATGGTAACCGCTTCACCACAATTCACATGGCCAGGATAGCCAGGCTCAATGTGATGTTTGGAGCAGGCATACAGGTAGCCGTCCTTTCTCTTGTCAGCTTCCCCGGGAAAATAATGTTCTATGTGCCTTTACGCTGTTTTGCAGATTTTTTATAAGTATCTGCCTTTATATTCATCTTTTGCTTTTTGGGTATATTTAGATATAAATTCGTGTTTGGCATTTGTATATCCGTCACGATTATACTTATATGGTTTCCAAAGTGACAATTTTAATTTTTCATATTCTTTTGCTATTACTGGATTACTATTCATATAATCCCTAAAATACAATTCATCATTATTGCCCCAATATCTCAAATGTAAGTGAAACACTTTTTCAGCAAAACCGTTCTCTGTATATCCCTTATTAAATGATATCCCTTGTGCATTTTCTGCCATACAAATATATCCATTCAGCACAATCAAATCTTTTACGTTGTTTATATCATTTTCTAAAGGTATCTCGGCAAGAATATCAATAATCGGTTTTGCCCATATGTTTTTTATTGCGGTACTTCCTATATGGTTTATCCTCATTTTTGTATTTGGTAAGAAAGCACATAATCTTTGATATTCCTCATTATACCATGTATCCCATTTGTCATTATGTTCAGTTAGATAAATGGGAAATAGATGCCACAATTCCTCCAATGTCATTTCAGATAATTTTTTTGCCATAGTGCCTCCATAAAACTAAATTCCATAATGAATATTATATCATTATCACGCCTATATTTCTATAAAATCAATCAGTTGACGCAGGGGGTTTTTTATGCTACACTGCACTTGCTGTATGTGAACAGTAGGATGCAGGCGAAATGAGGGAATTTTAATTTAAACTAAGATATTGACAAGAGGGGGCCATATGATAATTGATAGTTTTGACAGTCAATCAGAACCAAAAATAAATCCGTGGATAAAAGAAGATGCTTTGGCGGCAGATGCTTGTATAATTACATTTTCATACATTATTGAAAAGTATGTGCAGGATCATTATGATTTGGAGCAAATAGGGGAATCTGTAGCTGTTACTGGTAATTTACCAATATATCAATTCAGCCATAATGGAAAAAGATTTGCTTTTTTAAAAACATATGCAGGGGCACCGGCTTGTGTGGCAACAATAGAAGATACTTTGTCAGTGTTCAGAACAGATAAATATATCGTATTTGGCGGAAGCGGCTGCCTGAATAAAAAGATTGCCCATGGAAAGGTAATGGTGCCAACAGAGGCTTACAGGGATGAAGGCACTTCATACCATTATGCCCCAGCTTCTGATTATATTACAATAAGAAATTCTGATGTAGTTGCAAAGTTTATGGAAGAAAGCAGAATACCGTATGTTGAAGGGAAAACATGGACAACGGATTCTTTTTATAGGGAAACGGGCAACAATTTTGAAAGAAGAAAAGCTGATGGCTGCATATCTGTGGAAATGGAGTGTTCTGCGATACAATCTATGTGCGATTTCAGAAACTTAAATTTATATATGTTCCTTACATGTGGTGATTTATTGGACGCACCAAAGCATTTATTTAGAAATGAAGATAAACAGCATAAAGGAACGCAGCATGATGTAAGCCATTTTGAAATAGCGTTGTCACTTGCCGAGTATGTAGCAGGGAAATAAATGGACATTCCCAGAAAGCCAGTTAAGAAAGATGAGGAAGGGTGAAAGATGGAACAATATCATTTAGAGGGATCGCCTATTGTTTATTATGTCAGCAGAAAAGAAAAAGCGGAGTGGATACTTTTTATTCATGCTGCTTTTGTAAACCATAATATGTTCCAACCACAAATCAGCTATTTTCAGGACAAATACAATATTCTTACTCTTGATATTATTGGCCACGGAAAATCCACGGAAGCGCAAAAAGGCGACAGGATAGATCAAATGTCGGCATGGATAAGGGAAATCCTGAAAACAGAAAAAATTGATAAGATACATATTGTTGGGATTTCATTAGGGGCTGTATTAGCCCAAGACTTTGCTAACCAGTATCCGGAAGCCGTACAATCACTTGCCTGCTTTGGAGGTTATGATATCAACAATTTTGACGTCAAACTGCAGAAAGAAAACAGTGCGTCGCAGATGATTATGATGCTGAAAGCTTTCATTTCTGTCAAATGGTTTGCAAAATCCAATCAAAAAATATCTGCTTATACTTTGCAGGCCCAAAAAGAATTTTATGGGATGAATATTCAATTTCCTAAAAAATCATTTATGTATTTAGCATCTTTGGGCAGTATGGTAAATGTCCGGCAGGCAAAGCCGAGGAAATACCCTTTATTGATTGGCTGTGGGGAACACGATATTCCGATGGAGCTGTCAGCGGTAGAAATGTGGAAGAAAAATGAGCCTGAATGTTGCCTGATTATTTTTAATGGAGCGGGACATTGTGTGAATATGGATGTACCGAACCAGTTTAATGCTGCTATGGAGGAGTTTTGGGCAAATGAAAAGGGCAGGCACTAGACAAATTTGAAAGAAGGGAGGCTGCTTATGGAAGTGACCTTATTAAGGGCGAATATTGGCAATGTGAAAGAAATACACGCTATGCAGGTGGAAGCTTTCAAAGAATTGCTGGAGAAATATCAAGATTTTGACACCAGCCCTGGGAATGAAACTTTGGAAAAAGTAGAAGCGCGTTTGAAACAAGATTTTACATTTTATTATTTTATCTGTATCGGGCAACAGAAAGCCGGGGCAATCCGTATTGTTGACAGAAAGGAAAATGGAAAAAACAAAAGAATTTCTCCCATATTTATATTGCCGGAATTTCAAGGAAAAGGCATTGCACAGAAAGCAATCCGGTTATGTGAAGATGTCCATGGAAGCAGAAACTGGGAATTAGACACAATTTTGCAGGAACCTAAAAACTGCCATTTGTATGAGAAGATGGGATATCGGCGGACAGGTAAAACAGAGATCATTAACGAAAGGCTAACATTAATATTCTATGAAAAAAATTAGTTTTTACAGTGAAAAGTATTGACTTTGTCTTATTTAAGCTGTATGATTCTTATAAAATGAAACGTTTCATTTTGGGACAAAAAATATAATATGGCAGATTCAGCCGGAAAATATGGGAAAAACGTCAGGGAGTGGGAAAATGTTTGATTTGAAAGAATTACCATTATTAAAAAGAGAGAAGAGTAGGAGTATCAATTGGGAGAACCGGACAGCAGTTGGTTAAAAGAAGGAAGGAAAGCAGATATGATTAGCCAGACCTTACGTGAGGCACGTAAATATGAAGAAGTTTTTGAAAAAATGATCGGGGAAGAGGAGCGGCCGGGGTTCCACCTTTCTGCCCGTACCGGATGGATGAATGACCCCAATGGTTTTTCATTTTATAAGGGAAAATACCACCTGTTTTACCAGTACCATCCCTTTGATTCCCACTGGGGGCCTATGCACTGGGGGCATGCGGCCAGCAGTGACCTTTTAAATTGGGAATATCTCCCAGCGGCCCTGGCACCGGATGAGGTTTATGACAGGAACGGGTGTTTCTCAGGAAGCGCCATTCCCCTTCCCGACGGCAGGCATTTACTGATGTATACAGGGGTGGCACGGGAACGGCTGGGAAACGGGGCAGTGAATGATATCCAGACACAGTGTATAGCAGTGGGGGATGGCATTGATTATGAAAAATATGGGAAGAACCCGGTATTGGATGAAAAGGACCTGCCTCAGGGGAGCAGCCGCTGTGACTTCCGTGACCCGAAAATATGGCAGAAGGAGGATGGTTCTTACCGCTGTGTGGTTGGGAACCGGCCAGGGGAAGGCGGCGGGCAGATTTTGCTCTTTGCCAGCCCTGACGGCTTTCAATGGCATTTAGAAAAAGTACTGGTTTCCAATAACAACCGTTTTGGGACTATGTGGGAATGCCCTGATTTTTTCCTGCTGGATGGAAAGGGTGTCCTGCTCACCAGCCCCACGGACATGCTGCCTGTTGGCTTTGAATACCATAACGGAAACGGGACGCTCTGCCTGATTGGTGATTTTGACCAGGAGACGGACTCCTTTACGGAGCAGAATCACCAGGCCATTGACTACGGCATTGATTTCTATGCGCCCCAGACTGTGCTCACGCCAGACGGGCGGCGCGTGATGATTGGGTGGATGCAGAACTGGGACACCTGTAACATGAGGGATCAGAAAGTGGCCTGGTTCGGCCAGATGAGCCTTCCACGGGAACTGTCTATAAAAGATGGCAGGCTTATCCAGAAGCCTGTCCGGGAGCTGGAAAAACTGCGCCAGGGGGAAGTGGCCTACCGGGATGTTTCAATTGATGGTACAGCCAGCCTGGAGGGGATCCAGGGGAGAATGGTGGATATGGAACTGGAAATCCGCCCGGAAAGGGAAGAGGAGGCCTACCACAAATTTGCAGTCCGTTTTGCACAAAACGGCCAGTATTACACTTCCTTAAGCTTTCATCCAAGGGATTCCATCTTAAAAATTGACAGGAAATTTTCCGGTTCAAGAAGGGCAATCATCCATCAGAGACGCAGCCTGGTAAACAGCAAAAACGGGAAATTAAAATTAAGGATCATATTAGACCGTTTCAGTGTGGAAGTATTTGTAAATGACGGGGAGCAGGCTTTAAGCGCCATCCTGTACACAGACCAGGCGGCGGATGGGATTTCTTTTCTTTCCGATGGGGCTGTGAAAATGGACATTGTAAAATATGGCCTTCTGAGGGGATAGAAAGGGCAGCAGGGCTTTATTCACCGCTTATGGAAAGCCCTCCATAAGCGGTGGTAAGAGCCTCAACCCGGGGTGCTGTTAATCTTTTTAAATGTTTTTGCGGTTCTCTTGGGCCATTGCCTGATAGCCAATCAGTACAGTCCATACATAGGCACAGGTTTTGGGAATCATCAGCATGCCAATCATGGGAATGGTGTCCGCCCAGAGCACTACCGGAATATAGAAACCAAAACTTAAGACAATGGTCAGCCACAGCCACCGGAAGGGGGTGTCCTTTTGGGATCTTGCCCATTGATAAAACAGGACAATGACCAGCAATCCCAGCAGGGCGAAAGGGATATTGCGGTAAATTCCCCAGCGAAGGGGAGGGGCGGCATCAAACCATTGGTTTTGGGGCATAAGGCACAAAACAATCCGGAGCGCGGACAGCAGGTATACTGCGGCGGTTATCCCATTATTCCCCTTTATGTGGTAACGGGCTCTCCATACATAATAGAGGAGAACATAAAAAACAGTCATGGTGACAGAGGTGATAAGCTTCCCCAGCCCCAGGGGGAAGGTGAAATTTTCCAGCCCTGTGGTGCACAGGGCATAAGCCCGGGGAACCAGGTGGAAAGAATCGCCCAGCCCAAGTACAACAGCCATAATGCCGAAAAGACGGTATTGCTTTCTGCCTTTGCTTTTCAGGATCATCACAATTCCAAGAATGACCACGGTGGCCAAATATACTGCGTCAAATAAAGTTTCTACAATTGCCTGCATCTTTTTTCCTCCAAACTTGAATATTGTTTACGGGCGGCCTGTTAATAGATGGCCCTTCTGACCATTTCAAGGATTGCCCTGCTGTCATAATTCCGGCGCACCAGCGCTGAAATGATGAACGAAAATATGATATCTACAAATTCCTGCCTGGTAAGTGTTTCGCCAAAGGCGTCGGGGCGTACGCTCTGGTCATTTTCCAGGACTCTTATAAGTACGTTCTGGATATGGAGCCAGGATTGTGCCATCAGCCGCTGCCCGTCTTCTTTTTCTTCCCCAAGAAAACTCATGGAATGGAAAGTAAAAAAACCAGGGTATTTTTCGCTGCCATTTTTCATGCATCCAAAAATCCATTTAAGGCAATCCGGGAAGCATGCAAAATCCTCTGCCCTTTCCTGAAAGTGAAAAATGTCATGCCAGACATCTTCTACTGCGGAAGCTGTTAAATCGGATTTGGAATGAAAATAATTGTAGATGGAGCCTACGGAAACGCCGCAGGCGGAAGCAACGCTGCGGATGTTGAGAGCCGCCAGCCCCTGGATGCTTATAATCTCACGGCTCTTTTCCAGAATCGCTTCCCTGGAAGTTATGACTGTGTTCATCTTACCTTCTCCTTTCAAACTGAACAATGTTCATTATAGGCCGTTCCCTTTTGTTTGTCAAGTGTTTTATAAAGCTTTACATTAGATTGGCGATTCATTATAATGAGGATGGACAGATTCCAGGACAGTGAAAAGAAGGCTTAAGGCGATATTAAGTTTAAAGGAGATTATATGGAAGCAAAGGAAGTACTGCGGCAGGTAAAAGAAGGAACACTTTCCATTGAAGAGGCTGAGCGTTTTTTTAAGAAACAGCCTTACCAGGAGATGGGATATGCGAAGCTGGACACCCACAGGGAAATCCGTTCAGGCTTTCCGGAAGTGGTATATTGCAGCGGCAAGCCTGACCAGTATCTGGTGAGTATATATGAAAGATTATATAAAGAAAACGGGGAAGTATTTGGGACCAGGGCGGACAAAAGGCAGTATGGGCTGGTGCGGGAAGCCCTTCCCCAGGCAGTTTACGATGAAGTGTCCCGGATTCTCAAAATTGAAAAGCCAGGCAGGGAAAGAAGTGGAAAAATTGCGGTCTGCACGGCAGGCACGGCTGACATCCCGGTGGCAGAGGAAGCAGCGCAGACAGCGGAATATTTTGGCTCCTATGTGGAACGGATTTATGATGTGGGGGTCAGTGGGCTGCACAGGCTCCTTTCCCGGCTGGAAGCCATACAGGAGGCAAACTGCGTGGTGGCGGTGGCAGGAATGGAGGGTGCCCTTGCCAGCGTCATTGGCGGGCTGGTAAGCCGCCCGGTGATCGCAGTCCCCACTTCCGTAGGATATGGGGCAAGCCTTCATGGGCTTTCCGCGCTGCTGACCATGATCAATTCCTGCGCCAACGGCATTGCAGTGGTAAATATCGACAATGGGTATGGGGCCGGGTATATGGCCACCCAGATCAACAGATTAGGGACGGGAGGAAAGTAGGTTGGACGCAGGGATGAAAGCGGAGAAACTACGTAAGATGATCAGACAATATGCACACCAGGGCGTGATGGTCGCTTTTTCCGGCGGTGTGGACAGTGCGCTGCTTTTAAAACTGGCTTATATGGCGGCAAGGGAAGCCGGGGGGCAGGCATATGCGGTGACTGTGCATACAAGGCTCCACCCTGCGGGAGAAATGGAAGCGGCGGAAAAATTGTGCAGGGAGATTGGGGCAAGGCACCTGAGGGTTTCAATTGATGAACTGGAGGAAGCAGGGATATTGGATAATCCGGTGGAAAGATGCTACCTGTGCAAAAAGAGCCTGTTTACCAAAATAAAGGAGCTGGCAGCCACCCTTCAGATACCGGTTATTATGGAAGGGACCAACCAGGACGACCTGCAGGTATACCGCCCCGGCATCCGGGCTTTGGGGGAGCTGGGAATCGTCAGCCCCCTGGCGGAGGCAGGGATGGGGAAGGAGGAAGTGCGCAAACTGGCCGAAGAATATGGGCTGCCGGTAGCCGCAAAGCCCTCCCTGCCCTGCCTTGCCACCAGGTTCCCCTATGGAACCCGCCTTACCTACGAAAAAATGAAAAAGGCAGATGAAGGGGAGAATTTCTTAAAAGGCTTTGGGCTGCACAATGTAAGGCTTCGGGTCCATGGGGAGATAGCCCGGCTGGAGGTGGATGAAGGTGACTTTTCTACTATACTGCTTTACAGGAAGGAAATAACAGCGAAGCTCAAAAGCCTTGGCTATCTTTATGTGGCCCTGGACCTGGAGGGGTTCCGTTCTGGCAGCATGGATGTGGGGCTGGGAACGGAGAATACTATGAAATCATAGAAAATTGGGAGGAAAACAATGGGAAAGACGTTATATTTGGAGTGCCAGATGGGAATCAGCGGTGATATGGCAGTGGCGGCGCTGCTGGACCTGGGGGCGGATAAAGGGATATTGGAGGCGGCGTTACAGAGCCTTCCCGTGGAGGGATTTGAAACAGAAATCACAAGAGTAAAAAAGGCAGGGCTGGATGCCTGTGATTTTCATGTGAAGCTGGATGACGCCCACGAAAACCATGACCACGATATGGCGTATCTGCATGGGAACCACAGCCACGAGGGGGACACCCTAAAGCCCTGTGGGCATCATGGGCACAGCCATGAGGGGCATGAGGGGCACAGCCATGGGACACATGAGGGGCATACCCATCACCATCACGGGCACAGAGGTCTTCCGGAAATACTTGCCATTATCGAAAAAGCACAGATAACCGCCAGGGCAAAGGGGATTGCGTCCAGAACCTTCCAAATACTTGCCCAGGCAGAGAGCAAGGCCCATGGCGTTTCTATTGAAGAGGTACATTTCCATGAAGTGGGGGCGGTGGACTCTATTGTGGACATTATTGCGGCGGCGGTCTGCCTGGATGATTTGGACATCACCCAGGTTATCATTCCGTATCTGTGCGAGGGAAAAGGGACGGTGAGGTGCCAGCATGGCGTCCTGCCAATCCCGGTGCCTGCGGTAGCCAATATTATGGAAGCTTTCCGGCTTCCTGTGAGGATAACGGAAGTGGAAGGGGAACTGGTCACCCCTACAGGGGCGGCGCTCGCTGCTGCCGTGAGGACGTCCGCCAGGCTTCCGGAACAGTTTTATATTGTGAAAACAGGGCTGGGGGCTGGCAAGCGCAGCTACGGAAGGCCAAGCCTTTTGCGTGCCATGTTGATAGAAGAGACGGTAAAAACGCCGGGGGAATCTTCCGGGGAAACTGATGCAGTCTATAAACTGGAAACCAATATTGACGACTGCACAGGGGAAGCCCTTGGTTATGTAATGGACAGGCTGATGGATGCAGGCGCAAGGGACGTCCATTTTGTCCCGGTCTATATGAAAAAACACCGGCCGGCCTATGAGCTTGTAGTGATCTGCGACGGGCAGAAGATGAAAGAGCTGGAACAGATCATTTTCCGGGAAACCACCACCATCGGCATCCGCCGTGTAAAAATGGACCGGACGACCCTGCCAAGGGAAGCTGCTGTGGTGGCATTGCAGGAAGGGGAAATTATTGTAAAAAAATGTTTTCTGCCAAGCGGGAGGGTGAGATATTACCCGGAATATGCAAGTGTGGTAAAGTTGGCGCAGGAGAGCGGGGCGTCCTTTCAGGAAATTATGGATGAATTCAAAGAATTCATGTTCCGCCAGCAAGGCACGGAATTGTAACATCTGGCCTAAAAATCCTGTGATTGCTTTTTATGGGATCAGGGTATAGAATAAAGGCAGGAACGAAAAACAGCGGAACTGCCAGCCAATGGTATTAACCTGGGCAGTTACCGGGCGGGAACAGGAGGGCAATATGTTAGAATTCAGGTACGACACGCAGTTATTGATTGAGGGGGAGGATTTGGACGAGGACGTGATTTCCCAGTATTTTACTGAGAATTTTAAAGGGGACTGCCTGCTGGCTGTGGGGGATGAGGAACTGGTCAAAATACATTTCCACACTAACGAACCCTGGAAGGTGCTGGAATACTGTGCCACCTTGGGAGAGATTCATGATATTGTCGTAGAGGATATGGACAGGCAGGCAAGAGGATTAAAAGGTTAGAGCCATGGGACTGTATTTAAACAGTAAAAAGCCCTGTGTAATTTATGAAAATCTTGCCCATTCCACCTATTTTATTGACAAAACAGCTATGCTGGAGGAACTGATCCCCCTTGTGGGGCAGGCGGGCGGGTGTGCGGCGCAGGATGCACGAAAGGAAGGCGGAGGCAACAAATATATCTGTGTTACAAGGCCCCGCCGTTTTGGCAAGACAGCGGCGGCGTGCATGGCTGCGTCTTTTTTCGGAAAGGGCAGTGACTGCAGGGGATTGTTCCAAAAGCTGCAGGTCGGTAAAAACAGCCTCTTTGAAGCCCATCTGAACAAACATAATGTTATTTATATCCCTTTTAATGAAATTCCCATGGACTGTGCCAGCTATCGGCAATATATTGACAGGATACAGGAACGCCTCATGAGTGACCTTAGGCGAGATTTCCCCCAGGTGGATACAGGAGGCGCTCTTTGGGATGTGCTGAATGAGATTTATGAGCTGGAAGAGGATGTGAAATTTATATTTGTCCTAGATGAGTGGGACTATATTTTTCACAGAAGTTTTGTCACGGAAAAGGATAGGCCTGCCTATATTGATTTTTTAAGCGGCCTGTTAAAAGACCAGCCCTATGTGGAGCTGGCGTATATGACGGGAATCCTTCCCATTGCGAAATATTCAAGCGGTTCGGAACTGAATATGTTCTATGAATATACTATGGCGACGGAAGAAAAATACAGCTCTTTTTTCGGATTCACAGAGGATGAGGTTGATGTGCTGTACAAAAAATACCAGAAGATCCATCAGAGGCCGAAAATTACCCGCAGGGAGCTACAGGTTTGGTATGACGGATACCATATCCGTTCCGGAGGGAGGGTATATAACCCACGCTCTGTAATTGCAGCGCTTACAAATAATAATCTGGGAAACTATTGGACAAGTGCCGGGCCCTACGATGAGATTTATTATTATATAGAACAGAATACAGACGCAGTCAGGGAGGACATTGCCCGGATGGCGTCCGGCGCTGCCGTCCCTTCCGGCATAAGGGAGTATGCGGCCACGGCTATGAATTTGAGTACCAGGGAGGAAATTTTTTCTGCAATGGTGGTTTATGGTTTCCTGACCTACGAAAACGGCTGTGTATCCATACCCAACAGGGAACTGATGGATAAATTCCAACAGGTGCTTATGAGGGAACCGTCTTTGGGATATGTTTACAGATTATGCGTTAATTCTGGGAAGATGCTTAAGGCCACAAAAGCCTGCGATGTGGATACGATGGCCGAACTTTTGGCTTATGCCCATGACACGGAGGTACCCTTGTTCAACTATAATGAGGAAGTGGATTTGGCTGCGGTGGTGAATTTGGTTTATTTGTCGGCAAGGGATTCTTATGAAGTGGCCAGGGAGGACAAGGGCGGTATCGGCTATGTGGATTTTATTTTTAAGCCTTTCAGGAACCGGGGGGACGATTGTATCATTCTGGAATTGAAGGTTGACGGCACGCCGGAAGAAGCCATCCGTCAGATAAAAGAAAAAAAATACGCCCTCGCCTTTTCTCCCAAACTGGGGACGCCCCCTATTTATACTGGAAGGATACTTGCAGTAGGAATTGCCTATGACAGGAAGACAAAGCGGCATAGCTGCAGGATTGAGATATGGGAGAACTCTGTGGAATGAAGCTGCCTGATATGGATTAGCGGCTGCCTTTTCCGCCGGGGCCTAGGGACTGCCTGGGGCTGTTGGCAGATATTTTTGCCACGCCGCCCCAATCTGGCAGCCAAAAGGATAACTGTGTAGCGGTTATGTTATCTCTGTTTTCCGGTACACCTGATATAAAACAGGGGGCAGTAATAAGGAGAGCAGGGTGTAGGAAACCAGCAGGATGGGGATGGCCCCTATTACTTCCCCACCTAACTGATAGAGGTTAAAATAACGCAATGCCGTACAAATCTGCAGTAATTGGTCTGGGAATAACCCCATAACCTTAGATAACACAGGGAGATTACTTGTAAGGACCGGAAGGAACACCACCAGGAAGGGGATAGCGGCGGGCAGCACGGGGGAACGTGTTTTGGCGGAGACTAACATGGACAGGGCCAAAATAAACAGGTTCCCAATATATCCCCCAAGTACTGTCAGGAGATAATCTTCCCAAAAGGTAATATGGTAAAAACTCTTCCACCCGCCCAGGCTTACCTGGATTGGGCAGGATGCGCCATCTGTGCCCAATATGCCAAGGACGGCCACGGAGTAAAGGGACATGCTTATTAAGTAAATAGCTGTGACAATGCAAAATCCCGCCAGCACCTTGGATGCTGCCGCTTTATCCCTGCCATATTTGGACGAAAAGAATACAGCATCCGAACGCCACTGGAATTCGTTGGGAAAAATGCCGGATACCAGAAAGCCTGTGAGTAATACCAGGAACATAATGAGGGAAGGGGCATATTCCAAAAGCGCTGCCCAGCCGTCTGTGTATTCATAATACAGGGGTTTTTTGAGGGAATCGTAACGCCCGATTAGGAATTGTTTTTCCGCCTCCGAATACAGGTGTTCTGCTTCACCGGAATATAACCATTTGGCCAGGTGTAAGGTACGGTTTTCATAGAACTGGCCTATTTCCTCTTCCCTGATACTGTCTGCCCTGTAATAATCATATTCCCTGAAATCACAAAACGAACAGCTTATTAATTTCCTGATATCGGAAAATCCCTGCTTTTTCGCATATGCCTTATTATTTTCCTGTACATTTTGGGACAGGTACTCCTCCGAGGAGTTGACCAGTGCATTTTGCCGGAGGGCTTCTTTGAGCACATCTTCTGTTAGTTCCCCTGCCCACTCCATTTTTTTGTCACGGAGCGTCCTTACCGCTTTTATTCCTTTGGTGATATTTCCCTCGTCGTCCACGTAGTACACGCAGGAGACGGCCAGGCAGCACACCACCAAAAGAAGGGCAGCCAACAGGGCAAGGACGATTTTTGTTGCAGGCTTCAAAATTACTTTTTTTATTTCATATAGCAGCATTTTCATCACCACCCATTTCCCCAAAATAATATAAAAATACATCCTCCAGTGTGGGAGCAGTAAGTATGGCATCCTCACAGGGTTTTCCGGCCGAAATGGCCCGAAGTTCCGCCACCTGCTGGAGGGACTTGATATTGGCCACCCTGTACCGTTTCTGTAACAGGGAAACCTCCCTTTGGGGAACGTGGCATAGCCATACTTTTTCAGGCATGGCTGCTATGATTTCCTCCAGGGATCCACGGGTTACGATCCTGCCGTCTTTCATCATCCATATTTCGTTGGCGATATATTCAATGTCGGAAACGATATGGGTAGACAAAAGTACCAGCCGTTCCTCCGAAAGGCTGCTTACCAGGTTCCGGAAGCGGATCCTTTCATTGGGGTCAAGACCTGCAGTGGGTTCGTCTAGTATCAGGATTTTGGGGTCATTGAGCATTGCCTGTGCAATGCCGGCACGGCGCTTCATTCCACCGGAGAGTTGTTTCATCTTTTTATTTTCCGCCCGGGTAAGCCCTACCTTTGCGATCAGGTCTTTTGTACGCTTCCTGGCGATGGCCGGGCGCAGCCCTTTGATGGCTGCAATATAAAGCAAATAATCTTTCACGGAAAACTCAGGATAAAACCCAAAATCCTGGGGCAGATATCCCAGAAGATTCCTGTATTCCCCGTCCATCTGGAAGATGTCCTTTCCATTGCAGGAAATGCTTCCGCCGGTGGGCTTTAGCAGGGTGCAAAGCATTCTCATCAGGGTTGTTTTTCCGGCTCCGTTTACCCCTAATAAACCATATACGCCCTTTGACATGGTAAGGCTGATATGGTCTACGGCTGTGAAAGAACCAAAACTTTTCGTGAGATTATCTAAAATCAATTCCATTTAATACCTCCCTGCCGTTTCCCTGCGGCTAAAACAATGTTTCCCCTCCAGAAAAGAGTTGCATGTATGCAATGTCTGGCAGACGGCATACAACAAAAAGCCAAGGGCTGTTCCAAGGAGGGCCAGCCACAGGGGAGGGGTGATAAGCGTATAGATGTTTTCATTCAAAATAAGAAGTATCCAGGCCAGGCTCCATAGGAGGCAAAGGGCAATGGCTGCTGACTCACTAAAGGGATACCTGCTGCATAAAACCCCAAAACAGATACAGGCAGTTACTGTCATGGGAAAAAGGAAATGCACCAAAAGCAGGGAAATTGCCATATCCCCAAGGGAGGCTGACAGGCTGCAGAAAACGCTCACCAGCACAATATCCACAATACCGAACAATAACATTCTTGAGGCATATATCTGCCTTAGGGAGTAATAGGAGACGGCTTCAATTTCCATAAACTGGAAGGTCTGGCTTTTCCACAGTTCAGGGATGACCAGGATTACAAAAAGGGGGGCGCAGGCTCCCATAATCCGCTGGATGGAAGGGGGGTACTTAAGGGATGGCAAAAGCAGCCAAAGTATGAAAAGGAGCATTGCCTGGAGGCACCACCATCTTTTCCGTACCAGCCGCAGCTGTACCCTTAAGAAATCCCGGTAGCCAAGCATCCGCCCCTGCTCTTCCAGGAAGCATTCTTTCTTCTTTTTGTAATAATCCTTGCAAAGGTTTCCCGCTATGGTATACAAATAATTCCTTGTTTTACCTATATAATGGTAATCAGATAACCTCTCGAAGAAATGCAAAAAAGTTTCCTGGGTTAAATCTTCGGCATAGGACAGGTCGGGACAATGAAAATGGCAATATTTCAGGATCTCTTCATAGTGTTTACGCACGAAGAGATCAAAAGCGTTTTCCTCCCCCTGTCTCATTTTCTGTATCAGCAAAAAATCAGTGTCCACAAAGCCCTCCTTTCCCGTTTTTGAAAGCCAGAGAACCGGTCTTTTGGCCTCTTTCCCCAAGTATAACGAATCAGTGCCCCAAAAAGATAGTGATTCTGGTGATGAAAGAATTATCTGTTGCTTTTCGCCCCTTGACTTCCCCTAAATTTCTATGGTACTATCCAAATATTGTATATTATTATAGAAAAACGAAAAGAGGGAGAGGGTATGAGACGAAAGAGGATGTTGGTCATTTTGCTGGCTTTGCTTTTGGCGCTGCCAGGAAACCTGGCCGGGATGGGGGCTGGGGTAAAGGCGGCGAACAAGAGTGACTGGCGGTATTATTATGGGCAATTAGGCCAGGAAGCAAAGGGGATCTATGATGCCATGTACGATATGTACACCCAGGGGATACTGAAAACCGGCACTGGTTCCTACGACCTTGTGGAAAATGGCAAAATTACCAGGGAGCAGCTAGAGGCCTATGATGGCAACTATACCAACCTGCTAAAGACCATGGGGGCGGCGAGGGACGCCTTTTATGCGGATTACCCGGATATTTTTTATGTGGATTTTTCCAGCCTGTCTATTTCTGTGGAGAATACCAGCGACGGGGAGGTCAAGGCATCCCTGGGGGTTGGCAGAAGCACAGACTACTATGTGGAGGGTTTTCAGGACCAGCAGCAGGTAGAGAGCGCAATCAGTGACCATGAGGCCAGGGTAGACGGGATCGTCCAGGAGGCGAAGAAATGTCCATCGGTCAGGGAGCAGGTAGAATATGTACATAACGCCATTATAGACGGCACTGTTTACCGGCTGGAAAATAATTGTTCCTCAGGCAACCGGGGGCATATCAGGACATCCTATGGGGCGCTGGTAAAAGGGGAAAGCCTGTGCGAGGGCTATGCCAGGTCGGTCAAAGCCGTCCTGGATTCTCTGGGCGTTACCAGTGTACTGGTGCAGGGCGTGCTTAAGGATACGGACGGAAGCGAGAACCTGCACATGTGGAATTATGTGCAGATAGATGGAAAGTGGTACGGGCTGGACGCCACTGCCGATGATGGGATGAAGGAAGGGACAGGCAGTGATGCCTATCTTCTGGTGGACAGCAGCGTGATGGGAAAATACCATATTCCTGACGGGGTGATGTCTGAGTCCGGCTTCCGTTTTACCTATCCCAAGCTTGCAGAGGGGGATTCCCAGGGAGGGGAGGATACCTCTGACGACGGAAATGAGGGTGACAGTGAGGACGATGGAGAGTATGAGGAGGTCTTTAACAAGGACGGGCTTAAGGTCTCCCATAAGCTTGCAGAGGGGACGGGCATTTTCAAGGTAAGCTACAAAGGCATGGGCTACCAGGATGCGGTGGACAAAGAGGGCGTATATATGCTGTGCCGTTTCTACCAGTATTCACCGGGAGCCGGGGAGTACAAGGCAGGGGACTGGGGATATTCCGACCCCAAACCCCTTTCCCTCCCGGAGATGGACGGCTACCTGCTTATACCCAACAGCAACAGCAAGATTATTGAGTTTGCAGTTACAAAGATCCCGCCCGCGGGGCCTTTATATGGAGATGACCTGACCGCGGAGGAGCTTAAGTACAACTGGCGGTTCCACGGGACAGACAGTGATTTTCTGGTATCCACAGGGAAGCTGGACAATCCCGGGGTGGAGGATTTCGTCCCTTCCCCGCATGCCAGAAAACTTACCCCCAGCAACACAGGCTTTATTGTCAGTGGGAAGAAATACCATGTGGTGGCGGAATTCAACGAAGAGCTGGAACCCCTGGAGGGGGAAACGGTTGGCATTAAACTGGATGCAAGGGGGGAGGATCCGGAAAGCGCCATAAAAAACACAAAGCTGGAAAACTTCCAATGGGATGGGGGCAATAAGGTGGAGTTTGACCTTACCACCAGCGTAATGTTTGCAGACAATGATGCATGCTATGAAATAACCGTTACCGGGGCAAGGGGGGTGGGAAGCCTGAAGGAGCCGGATGCCTTTAACTATTACAGCAAGCGGAAACTGGCTGTCTGTGCATACCGTCCCCAGGGCATCTTCTGGAATGTCTATGGAAGTGTCAGCCTGCTGGAGCCAAGCGATATCTCCTGCAATAACTGGGAGCTGGAGAGCGGGGAAAAGCTTGGGGATGTGGTAAGCAATCTGGTGCTTGTGGCCTCCAAACCGGAGCTTAAAGTGGAGACACCCAGTACGGGACAGTCCAAAGAGATGGAAACTCTCATTGAACAGGAAGCCGGTGCGAAGCCCCTGGCAAGCGCCACCTACAATATCGGCCTGCGGATGTGCAACACCACCGTTGTAAAGACAGGAGCCAGCATCAGGATCTCGTTGGGATTTCCCAAAGGCTTTGGGCCGGAACAGGAAGGGGTAACTTATAAAGCGTACCATTTTGCCAAAAAGGACGGCAAGCTTGTGCCCGAAGAGATCAGTTGCGTGGTTACACGGGATGGGCTGGTAGTCACCTGCTATTCCTTCAGCCCTTTTGCGGTAGTGGCCATGGAACTGGACGATGAGGCGGTAAATACCAGAAAAGTGCTGTTTATGAATACTCCCGGCGGTGATATTTCCGGTGAAAAGATCCGTGCATTAAAGGTGGGAGAATCCCAGAAAGTGACCCTGAAAGCCAAAGACGGTTATGTGATCGATAAAGTCAACCTGTCGGGGAAGGAATTGACGGTAACGGATCCCAAGGCTATGGAGATTGAGATCAAGTATGACAGCCTGGCATATGACCAAAATATTGCAGGGGTCTATTTTACCCCTGAAAACCCCAAACAGCAGCCAACGCAGAAACCGGCGGAACCGGAAAAGGCGCCTTCCCAGGAAAACAGGGATGATGGAAACAGCGGCAGCAATGGCAGTGAGGCAAATGAGCCATCTTCCCAGGATTCTTCTTCAGGAGATTCAGGGGGATCAGAGAGCGCCCCGGCAGCGCCCCAGCCGGTGAAGACACCTACTCCCTCACCGGCACCTGCCCAGGCACCCAGCCAGGAACCGGCGGCAGGGCAGCAGCCTACGGAGGCTCCCAAAGCCCCGGCTGCCAATACAGGTACGGGAAGCTCCGGCACAGGAAGTGGATCTGCCGGGGGGAAAGGGACAGGCTCCGCGCCTAAGGGAGAGGCCGGGCAGGAGAACCTGGCACAGCCAGCGGACACTACAGAAACAGATACCTTACAGGACGTGCCCTTAAAGGAAGAGTTCCCGGAGGAAGGGGAGCAGGAAGAACAGGGCGGGACGCCCTCTTCCGACCAGGCCCAGGAGCAGGGGCTGGTGGAAGTCAGTTATGATTACCTGGAACCAGAGGAGGACAACACATTTAAAATTATCCTGGCGGCCATTGCAGGCACCGGGATCGTGGGTGTTGGGATCGCCATTTTCCTGACACTGAGAAGGTAGGGGATTTTCCGGCCTGGTGCAAGGGAATGATAGGAGAAAGAGATACGCTATGTGGACGGTAATATTTTACCGGAAGCATAGCGTATTTTTTACAATAAGCCGGCTCGCGTAGCGTGACGGCGTTTGGCCATACCGAAGCCCTCTGGCGGGGGAATGAATGGAAAAGCAGGTTGCACTCTGTTATGATTCCTAGTATCATTAGGATAAAAAACAAGGAGAGAGAAATATGCCCTCAGTTCACGTGATGATAAAGCCCGCTTCCGGGCTGTGCAATATGCGCTGCCGTTATTGTTTTTATGCAGATGAGATGGAAAAACGCCAGAAACCTTCTTATGGGATGATGTCAAAGGAGACCCTGGAGAATGTGGTCAGGGAGACTTTGCGCTTTGCCACAGGAGAGTGTACCTTTGCTTTCCAGGGCGGGGAGCCTACGCTGGCGGGGCTGGATTTTTACCGGGCCTGCCTGGCACTGGAAGAGAAATACAATGTCAATAAGGTAAAGATCTCCCATGCCCTGCAGACCAACGGCTATGGGCTGGATGAAGAGTGGTGTTCTTTCCTGGCACAGAATCATTTTCTTACGGGGCTGTCTGTGGACGGCATCAAGGCCACCCACGACAGCTACCGGAAGGATGCCGGGGGAGGGGATACTTATTTCCGGATATTGGAGGCAGCCCGCAGGCTGGAAGAGGCGGGGGCGGAATTTAATGTGCTCACGGTGGTCAATGCCAAGACAGCCCCTAAGATCCGCAGGATCTATGGGCAGTACCAGAAGCTGGGGTTTTGCTGGCAGCAGTATATTGCCTGCCTGGATCCTGTGGGGGAAAAGCAGGGACAGAAGGATTATTCCCTTTCACCGGAAGCTTATGGGCAGTTTTTAATCGATCTGTTTGGCCTGTGGGACTTTGACCTGCAAAAAGGGCAGCAGCCCTATATCCGGCAGTTTGAAAATTTGGTGGCGATCCTGGCGGGGCAGCAGCCGGAAGCCTGCGAGCAGCGGGGGGTATGCAGCTTCCAGAATGTGGTGGAGGCGGACGGCAGTGTATATCCCTGCGATTTTTATGCCATGGATGAATACCGCCTGGGGAACCTGAATGAAGACAGCTTTGCGGTGCTGGAAGAGCGGCGTAGGGAGAGTGGGTTTATAGAGAGCTCTTATAACCACACAAAGGAGTGCAGGAGCTGTCTTTATTTCGGCATCTGCCGGGGGGGATGCCGCAGGCACAGGGAGCAGCCGGGAAGCCCCCTGGGGGAGAATTATTTCTGCAAGTCCTATAAAATGTTTTATGATGCCTGCCTGCCCAGGCTGAAGGAGATCGCGGCGGCGGCGGTACGTCCAAGGGGATAAAGTACGGAGGATTGCGGAAGGGCTTTTGTGTTATTTGACATTGGGCCAAACAGGCTATAAAATAATTATGATAATTTGCAAAAGACCATAAGGAGGCGCTATGGCAGCGGAGTTAAGGGACGAATTTGAAGATTATGTAAGGAAATTGACAACTGCAATATGCAAGGATATTTTCCTAGAACAGATGCAGCAACTATATACCAAATATGAAAGCGGGTATGAAAAATATTCGGCGGCAGTGGAGAAAGCCACACGGGCAGGCGCTTCATTGGAGAAGGAAGTGCATGCTGTTGACCAGAGCATCGCGAATCTAACGAAAGACGTCCAGATGTCCTTAGAAACCATTTCCAGGGATATTGGCGTTATGGAAAGCAGCACAGACGATCTGTTCCATGAAATGAAACGGCTAGATGACGAGGCCAGGACGGGCATGGCCCAGGAACTGGATTCTTACATAGAAAAATATAAGTCAGGAATAACACAGACATTTACGGAAGGCTGTATGCAGATATCGGATAAGCTGGCTGGGGTGGTCACACCGGAAATCCTGCAGCAGTTTGCAGATTCCCTGGAGGAACATACAAAGGAAACCAAAGAGATGGTGTCTTTTATTAATGGTGCGTATAAGGAGGAGGCTGAAAAAGGCATCAGGCAAATGGTAGAGGAAAACCTGGGTGCCCAGAGGAAAGTGGATGCGGCTTTTTCGGAACGTGTGAACAGGCTTGTGGTGCGGTTTGGGGAAGCAGAGCAGGCTGCCCAGGCGGCAATGGAAAAAAAGGCCCAGGAGGTTTCTGATAGGGTTACAAGACAGGCTGCAACATTTGCCCAATATCTGGCCAAATTGCTGGAAGGGGAAAAGACCAGGAGGGAAGAAGCATTAGAACGCCAGATGGAGAGGATGAAGGAACTGCTGGAGGATGAAAAGGCCGGAAGGGAGGAGGCATTAGAACGCCAGATGGACATGATAAAAGAAATCTGGCAGGGGGATGGCAGAATCCGCCTGCTGCAGGAAAAATTAAATTTGCTGCAGCAAACCATGGAGGAGATGGATTCCCAAAATGCCAAATACAGCCAGGACCTGAGCGGCCAATTGGTTGCTTACCGTGAAGAACAGAATGCGCTGGAACAAAAAAACAGGGAAAGGCCTGTGGATATGGTGGGGAGGATCCCTCTGGGCTGGCGGGTTTATATGGCGGCCAGCAATACGCTGATCCTGTTTTGTTTTGGCGTGGTGGCCTATTTTCTCCTGCCATGGGAATTGCTGGGGATGAAGGATACCTTGTTGGCCGTGGTTGTTTTTATGTTTGTCATTGTATGCCAGGCGGCCGGGATCCTGGGGTTTAAAAAAGTGAGGAAAAGCGCCAAAAAAGCTGCAGGCTGAGGAATGGCGTAAAGGAGGTGCAAGATGGCACAGGACAGCCTCTATAAGTCGCTGGGGAAATTAACGGAAGAAATGTATTTTAGCTTTGCCAAGGCCCAGAGTGTGCAGATGCAGGACCAACTGGTAAGATACCACTGCCTGTCCCAGGGGAAGATTGCGGAATTAGACGGGGCGATATCTTGGGGCAATGGAGGAGAAGTGATCCACAGGCAGCAGGAAAGGCTCCGGGGATTCCAAAGCGATTTTAATGAGATGAAAAACGATATTAACAGTAAATACAAGATTTATATCCGGGGCTGCGGAAATGCAGGAAAGTCAACATTACTAAACGCGCTGCTGTCTCTGGATGAAAGCGTGGGAAGCCGTATGGGAAGGCTTCCCATGACGTTTATCATTGATACATATACAGACGAACTGGCGTTGGGTGAAGCCCAGGTGAGGATGAACGGGCAGGGTAGCAAAAAAGTAACGCGTTCCCAGGCAATCAAGATGGAGGATGAGGAAGAAAAGGCGTTTTCCCAATCGGATGAACGGTGCAGGAAGATCATAGCGGAGAAAACCAAGAATGTATTTATAGAAGCGAAAAGGGACGATATAGCAGCGGATACCAAAAAGAAGCATCGGCGGAAAACCCAGATCAGGGAGATAAAGTGGGGAATTGGAAAGAATAATTTTTTTCATAATTGCATCCTTATCGACACGCCGGGACTGAGCCAGGAAGGGAGAGATGAGGATGTGATCAATGACGTCAAAAGCTACAAGGTGGACGGGATCATCTGGGTAATCAGTTCGGAGGCACTGGCAAAGCAGGAAGTGATGGATGCTTACCAAAAGGAGTCCCAGGAAATGGAGGAGGTCTATACAGACAGAAAAGTAATTGCCGTTGTCAATATATACGATTATAAGTACGGGAGCAGGACCTGGAACCGGGTGGAGGAGAAGGCAAGGCAGATTTACTGCGGAGAAGGCGGTTTTGACGATTTGATCTGTGTGAATGCGAAAATGGCCTATGATGGGAATCTGAAAAAGGATTCTAAGATGCTGGAGGAAAGCAATATCTCTGAACTCCGCAAAAAAATCAATGAAATGTTCACTGAAAGATCCTCAGAGGCATGCCATTATGCTAAACTGGATAAGATAGATAGTTTTTTGAATGATTATTACAAGGAGGTAAGTGAATACAAAAGCAAGTTAGAGGGCTTTGTAAAGCAGTATGAAGAGAAAGCTGCCCAGATCAGGGCGCAGGCTTCTGCCTGCCAGAACCTGGTATCAGAGGAGAAAAACAAAACTGTGGGGAGGTACCTGGCGGAAATTGATAACAGGCTGGAGCTGAATCAGGGCAGGCTGGAAAATCTTGACCAGGAACCGCTGGATGCACAAAAACGATTCCTGAACCAGCAGATCATCAAAACAGATCTGCTGAAGCGGGAGCTGTGTGAAACCATTGACCACTGTGGGCAGCTCATTTATGGCCGGTTCAGGGAGCAGCAGGATGACAGTATCATCAGCGAATTCAAAACCAGGGAATTTGCAGCCAGGGCCTTTTATAAAGCCAACAATGGGCTGGCCCTGGCCAGCAATATCACGGATCTGGACGTGAGGATACAGGCCAGTATTTTGGACAATATTGGGGATTCACTGATAGATTTGTTTGGCAGGAACGACCTGACCATGGCAGTACAGGGAGTTTTACGGCAGATAAAGAACTGGATTCAATCCCCCAGGGACAGAATACGCGGCAGTGTCAGGAAATCGGTGAGGGAAGCGGTAGCGGGGATTGATTTGTCAGAAGAGATTGGCCAGTACGAGGCTCTTTGCATGGAGACGCTGGAAAAATCTATGGAACAGGTATGTGGCAGATATGGGGATATGAAGAAACTGGTTTCCCTTATGGATGGGTTTATCAAGGATAAACCTCATATGGAATGGGAGAAAGTTGGGATAGAGGAGTTATTGGGAGGAGCAGGATATGTTTGATATAAAAAGCTCTCCAATCAGGGAGAATATAAACAGCCTTAAAGAAGGGCAGTTATCTGTCTTTGAGGATGATGGGCTTGAGGGGGAGGTGGGGGAGAACCGCCGGAAGCTCCAGGTACGCACCATCTTAAAGGACATAGAAAATATGTTTGGGGCTATGGAGAGTAATCAGGGACAGGCGGTAAGGATTGCTGTTATGGGGGAAGTCAAGGCGGGGAAGTCTACCTTTGTAAATGTCTGCGTAGGGAAAGAGGTTGCCTATACAGACATTCTTGAGGCTACGGCAGTGGTATCAGAGATTTCCTATTCGGAAGAAGAATATGTCCATGTGCTGGATCTGGAGGGAAAGGTGGTTATGGATATTACCCATAAGGAGTTCCTTGGCTGGACGGAAGAACAATTGGAGAAGGGGGCAGACTTCTCCCGGTATGGGAAAATTGAGATCGGGGCAGGCAGCAACCTGTTAAAGGATATTATCTTTGTGGATACACCAGGGCTTTTGTCCGTTACGGCCAAAAACCATGATGTGACAAACCGGTATGTTGCCCAGGCGGATTACATTTTGTGGGTGATCAACAGCAGGAACCTGGGCGGGGAAGCAGTAAATGACTGTATTGATAAGATCAGGCTTTCCGGCAAACCTATGATTGGCATTATCAATAAAGTGGATTCCCCGGATGAGCGCAGGGAAATAGAAGAATATGTGAAAAAAAACTATGGAAATATATTTGAAGAAATTTTTTATGTTTCTTCAGCCAATGCATGGGAGGGGATCACACAAAACAGGGCGGGCTGGATGGAACAGACAGGCTTTTTGAAGGTCCTGGAATGTATCGGGGACTTGGGGGAAGAAAAAAAGCACAGTGTGGACCAGACGCAGTATTACCAGCTCCAGAGAGAACGGGAAGTCCATTTAAGGATGAGTGAGCGCATCCAAAAGAGAAAAAACTATTATGATAATGAATTGGCTCAGTTTGCCAGTATTAACAGGATGATCAAAAAAGCGGTCCATACGGAATTGGAGGACTGGATCCAAAAGGAACTGTACAGGGATGAAAGGGCAAACCTGATGGGAGCCAAAGGGGCGCAACTGGAAAGTCTTTTTGGACAGTACAGGGATGAAGGATACCTGACAGATGTGATTGAGCATAAGTACCAGGAAATGGCGGAGTTTATCAGCAAGAAATGGGAAGTGATAGAAAACAGGCTAATGGTGAAGGCTTCCCAGGTGCTGATTGATTTCCAGTACGACAAGCCAGTCTATTCCCAGGAAGGCCAGGAGGAGGGAAGCTTATCCCAGGAGGAAGCGGCCCACACATGGATTAAAAGGGGGGCTGCCGTTGGCGTGGCTTTTGCGGGATATGCCGCATGGCTGGGGCCAGCCGCGGCAACCGTTACCTTTGCCAGTGCATTGCCTGCGGCGGTGCCTATTGCTATTGGTGTGGGGCTGGTGGGCTTTTTGGGGGATAAAAATAAGATCAGTGCCAGGAAAATAGAAGAGGATGCCAGAAAAAAGCAGGAGTCCATTGAAGATTTATGCCATGCTGTGGTGAAAGCGGCTACTGCCTGCAAAAAGGAACTGGAAGATGCCTTATATGCGTGTACAGACCATTACTTTTATGAGCGCTGCAGCCTTTATAAGGAGAAAGCTGGATTGTTTAGTTTTGATTTTACGGAGCCTTCTTATGGGGCGTTCTGCAAAAGGCTGGATGAATATCTTGGCAGCCTGGACAGGGAAATTGCTACGCTGGGCTATGGCGATATTCCCATGCCGCCCCGGATGGAGGAAACAGAGGGAGTATAGGAAAGGAGCCTGAATTGAACCATATCATTCTCAGCAAAGCTGCCACGGAAGTATTGAAAGAAAAATATGAAACCATTTCCAGGCAGTATGGCTATACAAAAGCTTTTGACAGTTATCCTTTGGACCTGCTGTCCTTTGACGGCGTTTACAAATTGTTAGACCGGTGCAGGGAGGGGACATCTTACTATTTGGTGGGAAAAAACTGTATGCTGGCCATGGAGCAGGACAGAAAACATGAAAACTGTTTTTATGGCAAAAGGCTTCTGTTTTTCCAGAAGCCCTCTGAATATGCCGAGAGGCTGGCCCAGACTCTTGACCTGCCGGGAAAATGGGATATCATCCTGGCCCAGGACGCTTACCGCCTTAATATCGGAAAGGGGGAGGATATTTCAGATTTTCTGGAGGAGGTAAAGGCAAGCTACAGGGAATACTATGAGTTCGAGGGAAAATGGAAGACCTGGGATCTGTATAACAGTAAATTAAGGGAACTGGAAGAGAGGGCGGAGGCAGCCTCCGAAAGGGAAATAGGGAAGGTGCTACTGGAAAACAATATCTTTTCCATCTATGCCGGGGAGCTTTCCGGCGTATATCAGGAAGGGACGGATGTCTGCGCACTGTTTCAGGGGGAAGAACGGTTTCGGTACTTAGGGAAGGCCTCTTTTGTTGACTGCCGGGCCGGGCTTCTTACAGTGGTATGCGAAAAACATGATATACTGAAGGCTTATGCTGATAAGCAGATAGGAAGGATCAAAAGGATCCGTATCATTGATTTTGGGAAGCTGGCAAGGCTGAAAAGACAGAAGGAAGCCATGAAGATCCTTTTCCAGAATGAAGCAGCCAATAAAAACATCAGGGATATTATTATGGGAAGATTTCCTTTCCAGGACCCGGAAGGGCGTGAAACGGAGATTACCCTGAAAGAGACCTGCGGGCTGTTCGGTGCCAATGTCCGGCAGAAGGAGGCCTTTACGGGGGCGGTGAATGCCCCGGACCTTTACCTGATACAGGGGCCGCCAGGGACTGGGAAGACAACGATCATAACGGAGATTGTCCGGTATGCCATCCAAAGATCCATGAAGGTCTTAGTTTCCTCCGAGACGAATACTGCGGTAGATAATGTATTGGAGCGCATCCAGCATATGGGAGGCATTGTGCCGGTGCGGTTTGGCAGGGAAGAAAGAATGGATAAGGCAAGCCTTCCTTTTACGCCGGGCAGGATTGCGGAAACCATTTTGGCAAATGCCAGGGAGCGGAATGCAGAGCTTGACAGGCAGGGGGTGGCGCCGGGGAGCCTCATTGCCCAATGCCGGGAGAAATGGAAAAAAAGGGATGGCATGCTGGCAGAGGAAATCAGGAAGAGCCAGGAATCCCTGCCTAGGGATCTCAGCCCGGATAAGCTGCTGGAGATGGCCGCCCAGTTTGAAGGGCTGGTCAGTGAAGTCAACGATATGCACAGCCGGATCGAAAAGGAAAGGGAGTGCCATATGGCCTTGAAGGACAAACTGCTGAGGCTGGAAAAAGAAAGGGCAGAGCTACAGGAACAACTATACCTTGGGGAAGGGAGTTTTATGGAATCGGGAATGAAGGCGGCGGACGGTGCGCTCCGGCCTGATGTGGCATCCCTGAAACGCCGACTGAAGAAAGTAGAAAAGGACAGGGAGGAAGTAGCCGGCAGCCTTGCCCAAAACAGCTATGAGATATTGGTGGGCGCTTATAAACGGAAAATGCGCAGGTATGGGCGCAGGCGGCAGGAGCTTGCGGATATTTTGGGTGACAGGGGTTCCCTGATGGCCGCTGTGCATCAAACAAAAGCATGTATTTTGGATATGCAGGTCCTGGAGGGGCAAAGGGCGGCATTAAAAACGGCTATGGAGGAAGAGATGGCTTTTCTTGCGGCGGATTATGAGCATAAACAAAAATTATGGGAAATTAGCAGGGATATCCGGAAGGAATGGATGAAAGCCACAGAGTACATAGAGACAAAAGAAGAAATTGAAAAAATATATATGAGAAAAACTAATGCTGTTTTTGCTACCTGTTCGGGAATCGCTTCCCAGGATAGGGGAGGATTTGCAGAAATGGAGTATGATTATGTGATCATTGATGAGGCCGCCAAATGCAATATGATGGATATCCTGATTCCCATGGTAAGGGGCAGGAAATTGATCCTGGTAGGTGACCATAAGCAGCTATACCCTATGCTGGAAACAGAAGAACTGAAAGAGGAACTGGGCAAAGAGCAGATCAAGGAAATGAAGGAGCATATCCTGTTTAAATGGCTATATGAGGAAATTGTTCCCAAGGAATATAAGATCATGCTGAACAGGCAGTACCGGATGCAAAAAAACATTTCAGAATTTATATCAGAGAATTTTTATGAAGGGGGGCTGATATGCGAAAAGGAATCGGAAACACCCTTGGCTTTGTCCTGGATAGACTGTGAAAATTCCCGGGAGGAAAAAAGAGGGACTTCGTTTATAAATGTACCAGAGGCGGAGACAGTCATGAAACTGGCGGTTAAGCTTGACGGCGAGTACACACAGGGCATAAGCGTGGGTATTATCTGTATTTACAAGGCACAGGCAGATTACATTAATGGATTGTTAAAGGCAGTAACGTTTAAAAATATCCATGTGGAATGCAGTACAGTGGATGCTTTCCAGGGCAGGGAAAAACATACTATCATATTCAATACAGTCAGAAGTGCCAGGGTCTCGGATTTTATGCGGGATGAAAACCGGGTAAATGTGGCAGTGTCAAGGGCGCAGGAATATTGCTATGTGGCAGGCAGGGGTGGATTGATGAAGCAGGAAAGTGCAGGGATACTTGGCAGGCTGTACCATTATATAAAGATCCATGGGGGTATTCAAAGTGACAGATATGTGGGGTGATTTTTTGGAGGAATCCGCTGCTATGGGCAGGCAGCGGTATGAGGGATTATATGAGGAGGAGGGCTATCAGCTTTGTACATCGGCAGGGGTATATGTGCCCTGGTTTTTGTGTACCTTAAAATGCAGGTGCGAAAGGGAACAGCCCATGTCAGAATTGGATAAGACCGTATGTAAGTGTATCCTGGGCGGCATTGATACGTTAGAGGATATCAGCTTTGTTTTATCACTGGACAAAGAAATCACAGAAGGAGAAATGTATGGGCTGTCCATGGCGGGTATACTTGCCCAGACAGGCAAAAAATTTGTTTTTACGGAAAAGGGAAGGGATTTTTTTCATAGGAAATCCAAAAAGGAGGCCATGGTAGATGAGTATCCCGTATACTTCAATGGGATTACAGGAAAGTGGCATATACACAAACCGGAGCTTAAGGCGGAAGTACCAGAGGGCGTTATCAGGCTTGTGCCGGTGAAGACTGTTGCAAAGCCGGATATTGAGAACCATGCCCAGGCCAGACAGGCTCTTGAGGAGGAATATGGGACACATATAATTTCTGTGCAGCTATTGGATTACAAAACCATTGCTTATCAGGAGGAAGAGATTCTATTTTATGAAAACGGCCAGAAGCAGGTATTGTTTGCATTTTATGACAGTGTATCGGACCAACTGGACACTATGCTGGGGGAAGCGCTGCTGAAAAAGTTCCGGCGGCGGGAAGTGCTGGAACTGATGCAGGCAGAAAAGCATCTGGAAATTGTCCAAAGCTGCTTTGCCAGGGAGAATGGCTTATTGCCCTATTGCCAGGGGGGACAGCAGCAGCACCACTATTTACAGAACAGAGAAATACGTGAATTACTGTTGAAAGTAATGGATGAGGCTGAAAAAGAAATTTTTATTATTTCCCCATGGATGAACAGACGTGTGGTCAACGATGATTTCATTGCAAAGATCAGGGGGGCTGTTAGCCGGGGGGTAATGGTTACCATAGGCTATGGATACATTTCTGAAGTCGAGATGGGGCAGAGGTGTAAAGAATACCAGGATGCCCCCAATAAAGGGGATAGGGAATGGAGATCCCTGGCCATGGCAAAAAAATTACAACAAATATTTTCAGGCTGTTCCTTTGTGAAAATATTTTATGTGAAAGAAGGGACCCACGAAAAGATTTTATCCTATGACGGAAAATATACACTGATTGGGAGCTATAACCTGCTTTCCTATGACGGAGGAGAACAAAATAATTACACTGGTATCCAGTTTCGGTATGAAGGGGCAATTTTGATTGAGGATGCTTCCCTTGCCAGAGAGGTGAAGGAAAGGTTTGGTATCTTATAAAAGAACCACAGGGAAGGGCAGAATGATTTGCCCTTCCCTGTAAAAAATCTATTCCCGCAGTTTATCCACAACGCTTTCTTTGCCCCCAAGGGCATAAACTGCTTTCGGTATCAGTGCCCCCAGTACCAACAGCACCGGGCAGGCCGCCAAAACAGGCGTGAGGACGAACCTGTAATGGATAAACCAGATGCCGCTTCCTGCCGCCCGGAGGGCTGTCAGGGAGAAGGCAGCGCTTGCTGCCAGTGAGAAAATGGCCGTCAGGAGGGAGTAAAAGATTCCTTCTGCCATGAGCATCCCCACAAGCTGGCGCCTGGTCATTCCGATCGCTTCCATCATGGCGAACTCACGTTTCCTTATGGAGATACTGGTAAGAAGGGCATTGACAAAGTTCAGCAGGCCGATCATGCCAATGATGGCGGTAAGCCCTGTGCCCACAATGGTAAACATACCCAGCATTTCCTGGAAAGCGCTTTCAAAGCTTTGCCTGGATTCATAGGACATGGCAGGTTCTATTTCCGTGGTATAGGCTTTAAGAAAATCTGCCATTGCGTCTTCCTGCCCTTCTTTCGTGTCCAGAAGATAGCTCATCAGATAAACATCCGAAAGGTTTTCCTTAAATTCCTCCGCCGAAACATAATAAGAGAAATTACTGGACATACGGTTGCCAAGGCTGTTTTGGTGTTTTTTCACAACGGAAATGATTTCGTATTCTTTTGGCTGGCCGTCCCTCCAGCGGAGGGTGATCTTATCCCCGGCGTGATGTTTGACTTCCTCATCCTTCACAAGCTGGTGGTCATCCACTGCCGCCCCGTAGATGAGGTAGTTTCCCGTCTGGAGCTTTTTCCAGATGACGTCAGTGTCCCTTTCACCCTCGGCCACAGTCATTTTTGAAAGGACAAAGGGATCGATCCCGTGCATATCTACAAAATACCCACCGTTTTCGTAGCCGGAAAGGGGGGTAAGGCCGTCAGGGGTAAGACGGGCAGGCGCCCCGCTTTCCGTTTTCAGGATGTGGTCCGGGATCTCCCAGCTTTCTACCGGCATAGTAACATCAGTTATGGACAGATAGATCCTGCCCCCGTCTGCAAAGGCTTCCTGCTGGGTGCAGGCGGAGATAAAGCTCTCCGAAAGGCTGGTTTCTGCAGCTGAATTTTCATCCAGGGGATAGTATTTGTAATTCCACAGGGCGGCATTTCCGATAATATCCTCACACAAGATCATCTTTGACAGAAAGGTTTCCCGGTTAATGGAGCTGGTGATGGTATAGGTACTGTTCATCAATACCACAGTCAGGGAAAGGGAACAGATAACTACCGCGGTACTGCTTTTGCTCCTTCCTAAGTTGGAAAAAGCCATCCGGATAAGCTTCCCACCGTCAGTGGTCTTTTTCTGCTTTTTGTACGCTTTCCCATGGTCCGTATAGCGCAGGGACTCCATAGGAGAGACCTTTCCGGCAATCCTTCCCGGTTTCCATTGGGAGATCAGCACTGTGGCTACAGTAAAGGCTGTGGCGCCGGCGAAGATCCAGGGCTGGGGAGATACCGGGGCCTGGGAGCCGGACTGGGTGGAGGCGGATATGATCAGCGGAAGCAGGATCTGGCCTGCCAGGTATCCAAGGAGCAGCCCTGCAGGGGTACCAATGATACAAAGATACACAGCCTGCCTGCGCAGGATCCGTTTGATCTGCCGCCCGGTAGTGCCGATGGTCTTTAAAAGCCCATAGTAGCGGATATCCCGGATAATGGATATATGAAAAATATTATAGATGATCAGATAACCGGTCACCATCACCAGGGCCAGGGCAGCGGATATCCCAAGGACGGTTACAGGGTCGCCTTCCGCGCCGTCAGACAAATAAGCCCAGTTGGTGTTAGACTCTATATAACCGGGTGCCTGGCTGTCCGTGGAGAAACCGCTGTCCGTGATCACCTGGCCCAGCTTTTTTTGTATGCCATGGGTATTGGCAAATAGCACATACATGTAGATTTTGCCTGTATTGCAGGAAGGCGCCAGGGAGCCTGTGCGGATTTCCTCTGCATATTTTTCAAGATATTTTGGGGAGACAAATACAAAGCCTACATTCATACCTTCTGCAGGCTCCATCACCCCGCTGACCGTGAAGCTGCGTTTGACAGGGGCTTCCCCGGGGAAAAGCTGCATTTCCAAAGCTACCTGGCAGCCTGCTTTGGGCTCCAGCCCTAAAAGTTCCATGGATTTTTTATCCATCAGGATCTCCTCAGCCGTCTCAGGTTCTTTCCCGTCAATGATATTTACAAACCAGTGGGGATACATATTTTGGTCGAGATAGTGCATTTCCACATGGCGCTTTAAAAATTCAGGGTTGACCAGGGAATCAGCAACCACGATATCCCTGCCGTGTTCTTTGACCAAAGGATGCCGGCTTAAGATCTCATACTGTTCCTGGGTAATGTTTTTGATGGAGCCATGGGCATCGCCCCCCGCCTGTTTCATGGCACTGCGCTGGACATCTTTGATGATCCCCAGCCCGATAGTAAACACAGAGGTAAAAAGCAGGGAGGTGAGCATGATGGCGATGGCGGCAACCAGGTTCCGCGTGCGGTTAGCCCGGAAGCTTTTCTGGGCCAGGCGTCTGACCGCCTGGTTATTTCTCACGTTACGCATGGCAGCCTCCTTTTTTGTCCGGTGTTGCGATCTTGCCGTCCTCAATGCGCACGATCCGGTGGGCCATCTGGGCAATTTCTTCATTGTGGGTGATCATCACCATTGTCTGGGCAAAGCGTTCCCCGGTAGTCTTTAAAAGCCCCAGCACATCCTGGCTGGTGGAAGAGTCAAGATTCCCGGTAGGCTCGTCGGCAAGCAGGATCACCGGCTTGGAGGCAAGGGCCCTTGCAATGGCCACACGTTGCTGCTGGCCGCCGGAAAGCTGGGAGGGCAGGGCGTAGATTTTGTTCTTCAGCCCAAGGGTGCTGATCACGCTGTCCACGAAGCTTTTGTCGATTTTATTGCCGTCCAGCTCAATGGGCAGGACAATGTTCTCATAAACATTTAACACAGGCACCAGGTTAAAGCTCTGGAAGACAAAGCCGATCTTCCTCCGCCGGAAAATCGTAAGGGCTTCTTCCTTCAGGGAAAAAATATTTTTCCCATCCACTACCACTTCGCCAGAGGAGGGCCGGTCAAGCCCTCCCAGCATATTTAAGAGAGTGGATTTCCCGCTGCCGGAAGTGCCTACCACAGAGACAAATTCTCCTTTTTCCACAGTCAGGTTTACATCGTCCAGGGCTTTCACACAGGTTTCCCCTTTCCCGTAATACTTTTTCAGATGTTCTGTTTTTAAAATTTCCATAAAAGGCCTCCATTCCAGTACCATAGTTGTCCGTCTAACTCCGCAAAACAGTATTGGCAAAAAATGAAAAAAATCTGTTTATGCGGGTTTAAACTGGCATAAACAGATTGTAACAAAAGATTCTTTCCAGAGGCTTTCCGGATTATGACACTTTTGCAAGAATTAAGGCTGTGTGCCTGGGGCAACTGCCGGGGGGAGGGGTTCTTTTGGCAGATATATACAGAAGCAGTTTCCCCCTTCTTTGCCCGGGGATACCTTGATATAACCCCCTTCCCTTTGCAGGATCATACGGGTGAGATAGAGCCCCACACCGTTTCCCTCTGTCTGCCGGGCATTGGCCCCACGGTAGAAGCGTTCAAATATCTGTGCCCGTTCTTCCTCACCCACTGCCATTCCCTGATCTGCCACGGTGACAGATACAAACATTTCCAGGGCCTGCAGGGAAACGGTAACAAGGCTTCCTTCCGGTGAATATTTGACCGCATTGTCAAGGAGGTTCCCAAGGGCTTCCTGGGTCCATTTGAAGTCAAAGGATGCCTTTATGGTACTGTCCCCGGCGGTATTTTTGATGGTGATGTGCCGGGAAGAAGCCCTCCCCCGGGCTTCTTCCACGGATCTTTGGACCAGCCCGCAGACAGGCTGGCAGGTGGGGTGAAGCTGGATCATGTGGCTTTCCAGCCGGGAGATCTTGGTCAGTGCCTGTATCAAAAATTCAAGTTTTTCCGCCTGCTGGTGGATCTGCCGCACCAAAGGAAGGGTTTCCGGGGAGCTGGCTTCCTCCAGGAGCTGGGTATAAAGGCAGATATTTGCGATGGGGGTCTTGGTCTGGTGTGAGATATCTGTCACCAGCTCCTTGATGGCTGCCCGCTCTGCCTGGACCTTTTCACCGGCGGCTTCCTTTCCTGTGAGGTATTGGCGGAATTTGCTTTCCAGCCGGGAGAGCTGTGTTTCATCATAATTGGATTCCGTGAACACGCCATTAATGGCATCTGTGAGCATAGTATCCAGCCTTGCCACAATCTTGTTGCTGCCAAACATGAACATATCTTTATATCTTTGCAGGTTTCCAGGCATAGCCGATCCCATAGACGGTCTGGATGGGTGCGCCTGCTCCTTTCCTTTCCAGTTTTTTGCGCAGGCGGCTGATGGTGACGGACAGGGCGTTTTCGTCCACAAAATCCATCCCGCTGGCCCAGATGCGCTCTGTGAGCATTTCCCGGGGCAGGGTCTGGCCGGGATGGGACACGAATAATTTCAGCAGTTTTTGTTCCGGCGCACTTAAAGTGATTTCCTGCCCGTCCACCTGGAAGCCGAGCTTTTCAAAATCAAACCGGAAACCGGGGATCTCATAAAGATGGCCCCGGTGGTCCTGGGTGCGTTTGCGGATGTTTTCCACCCGGGCGCGCAGGGCCATCAGGCTGAAGGGTTTGGTGATATAATCGTCTGCCCCCAAAGATAAGCCCGTCACCTCATCGGCTTCCATGTCATTTGCCGTTAAGACCAGCACCGGGATATCAGAGACCTGGCGGAGGGTACGGAGAAAATCAAAGCCGTTCCCATCCGGGAAATTCACGTCCAGAAGTATCATGTCCGGGTGATTTTCCCGCCATGCTTCCCGGGCTTCCTTTAGGGTATAGGCGGTATCAAACGTAAAGTCCTCTTTTTGCAGTGCCAGGCGGATGCCCTGGTTTAAGCCTTTATCATCCTCTGCCACTAAAATTCTATAGCTCATTGCCTGCCTCCGTCTGCTGTGCCCCAGGATTTCCGGGAGCCTAGCCTGTTTCAATCAACATTGACTAATCCGGTTTCCTGGTATAACTGATCCCGGTACTCCCGGTCCTGGGCCGCCCTTTTCAGGTCTTCATTTCTCCCGCTGTCTATCAGTACCTGGACCAGGCTGGCAAAACGGTTTTCGCCTTCAATGTTTCCTTCTGCCCTGCCCTGGGAGATTCCTTGCCTTACGTATTGGTCAAATAGTTCGCACATTGTGATCTCGTCCTCCTCCCTGATGCCCTGTTCTTCCATCCATTTTTCAATTTGCCCTGTATTTTCCTCCCCGGATAATACCCTGATCATTTTTACCAGGGCAGCTTTATGGGTGATTTTCCTGTGGGAGCGGTAGCTGTTGCCTTCCGCCAGGTAGTCCACCAGGATCCGCATGTCACTTTGGAAAAGCTTGCGTGTTTCCTCCGGCAGATGCCGCATTTCAAAAACATGGAGGGTAAGGCTGTCAATATATTTCCAGGATGCCTCCGGAAGATTTTGTTTCCGGAATAATTTCCGCATGTCACGGCTGCTTTTCCATCTGGGGATGCCCCAATACAGCACAAATTCTATGACAGGGAAAAGGCATGGATTTTTGCCTTCGTACTGTTCCCTGTAGATCCCGCCGGTATAACCGGCTTTCCGCAGCAGCATCCGCCCGTCGGTCTTGGTCTGGTTGGCGATCAGGTACATAATGTTTATTTTGCCGTTTGCTATATCATATTTGCACAGGTCTTCATATTGGTTTCTCAGCTTTTCCATTCCCTGGTAGATGGTCTCTGTGGGGCCTGGCAATAGATTTTCCGGTTTGGATGTGATTTTCCCATGGTACAGCAGTACGTTGATCACATCTGCGGTGATATCCGGAAAGGCAATAAAGTCTTTTTCAACGGTATCTTTCTTTTCTTTGGTACCGCCCATTTGTCCTCCCTTCTGCTGGCAGGATGGGGCTTCTGCTGCCTTCCCTGCCTTATTTGGTTTGAATTGGTAATAAAGCAAGGATTCTAAAACAGATGCCCTCCCTTAACGGGATATACGTGAGAAAAACAGATAATGGAACAGATTTCCGTTAGAATTTCTATGCTTTATGCTATTGTAGCAAATGGGATACCCGCTGTCAATAGGATTTTCGGGTTCTGCTTGGCTGTATTGGTTGGGGGGATAACCATAAGAGGACGCTTTTTGGATCCAGGGTTGACATTTCACGGTGAAAAAGCATATAATCTATACAGTTAACTAGTTAAATATTAATTACTTAACTGTTTTGGCTTCTTACGGTTTATAAGGCGGGAGTTTCTGTGGGGCTGCGTTTTGCCATACTGCCCCAGAACCGTAAATGGAAGCCTGTAATAACAGGAAGGAGGGCGTAATGGATGAGAGTGCGCGGCATCAGACCATGAATCTTTTCCGGCTTACCGACCAGACATTGAAACGTGCCATTGGCAGGAAGGTGGCAGACACCGGGGTATTCAGAAGCCAGCACCGCCTGCTGATGTTCCTGGGGAAGCACCCGGACTGTTCCCAGTCGGTGATCGCAGAAAAACTGGAGATTTCCCCGGCGGCTGTGGCAGTTTCCCTGAAAAAGCTGGAAAAGGCAGGCTATATTAGCCGCCAGAGCAATGTGGAGGATAACCGCATCAACCATATCGTGGTGACGGATAAGGGAAAAGCAGCTATCAGCCAGAGCATTATTTATTTCCAGGAAATCGAAGAAGCCATGTTTGAGGGCTTTACCATGGAGGAACTGGAGCTTTTGGAATCTTTTTTCAGGCGGATCATTGAAAACGGGGACAATTATTACCGGAACCTACAGGCACAGGGTAAGCCTGGCCGGGAGGCGGCACCGGAAAGTCAGCAACATTTATGAAAACGCCTGCCTGGGGAGGCAGGGGGCATTTTAGAAGGCAGATACTATCACAGGGACAGCGGCCGCCCAAGGGGAGCCGCTGTTGTGGTGGTACATGGCAGGAACAGGAGGAGAGTATGTTATGAGCAGATATTGGAAGTATATGAAGCCGTATCTTTCGGCGTTTATCATCGGCCCGCTTCTGATGATCGTAGAGGTGGTGGGGGAGGTGGCGCTGCCAAAATTTATGGCAAATATCATCAACATCGGGGCAGCCCAGCAGAATGTCCCCTATATCATAGGGATGGGGGCGGCCATGGTTGCCACCGCCCTTTTGATGATGGCGGGGGGCATAGGAGGGGCCTATTTTGCGGCCAAAGCGTCCATCAGCTTTTCGGCGGATCTAAGGAGCGATGTGTTTGACCAGGTGCAGAAGTTTTCTTTTGCCAATCTTGACCAGTTCAGCACCGGTTCCCTGGTGACCAGGCTGACCAACGATATCACCCAGGTGCAGAACCTGATCAATATGGCGCTGCGGATGCTGCTGCGGGCGCCGGGCATGCTGATCGGGGCGCTGGTGATGGCTTTTGTGATGAATGCCCAGCTTGCCCTGGTGGTGCTGGCGGTGATCCCGGTGTTGGTCACATTGATCGCACTGGTGATCAGGACGGCCTTCCCCCGCTTTGAGATTATGCAGAAAAAGCTGGATGCCTTAAACTCTACGGTCCAGGAAGTGCTTACCAATGTGCGTGTGATCAAGTCCTTTGTCCGGGGCAGCTATGAGCAAGAGCGCTTTGCCAGGGCAAACGAAGACCTGAAGGAGTCCAGCCTCAGTGCCTTTAAGGTGGTGATCTTGAACATGCCCATTATGATGGTGATGATGAATGTGACCACTTTGGGGGTGGTGTGGTTCGGCGGGAAGCAGATACTGGCAGGGGCGATGCCTGTGGGGGATCTCACTGCCTTTACCACATATATTGTACAGATCCTTATGTCCCTTATGATGCTCGCCATGGTGCTGCTGCAAAGTTCCAGGGCGCTGGCATCCCTCCATCGCATCCGTGAAGTGCTGGATACGGAAATACGGCTTACCGATGTGGGCTGTGTTTTTCCGGATAAAAAGGTGGAAAGCGGCAGGGTGGAATTCCGCGATGTGACCTTCCGTTATTACCGGGAAAACAAGGAGGAAGTGCTCTCCCATATTAACTTTAAGGTGGAAAGCGGGCGGTCGCTGGGCATCATCGGTTCCACCGGAAGCGGCAAGACCACCCTGGTGCAGTTGATCCCCAGGCTGTATGATGTGGTCAGCGGCCAGGTACTGGTAGATGGGGTGAATGTGAAGGATTATTCCCTGAAAAACCTCCGGGACGGTGTGGGGATGGTATTGCAGAAAAACGTGCTCTTTTCCGGCTCTATCATGGAGAACCTGATGTGGGGGGATTCTTCCGCTTCCAGGGAAGAGGTCCTGGCAGCAGCCCGGGCCGCCCAGGCGGATGCCTTTGTAAATTCCTTTACGGAAGGGTATCTTACAGAGTTGGGCCAGGGGGGCGTGAATGTTTCCGGGGGGCAAAAGCAGAGGCTGTGTATCGCCAGGGCACTTTTGAAAAAGCCCAGGATCCTCATACTGGATGACTCCACAAGCGCGGTGGATACTGCTACGGAGGCAAGGATACGGGAAAGCTTTGATACGGACTTAAAGGACGCTACCAAGATCATCATTGCCCAGAGGATCTCTTCTGTAAGGGAAACAGACCAGATCCTGGTGCTGGATGAGGGCAAGATCGTGGGGATCGGAAGCCATGAGAAGCTCCTTAGGGATTGTGAGGCTTACCAGGAGATCTATTATTCCCAGATGGATAAGGAGGAGAGCGCATAATGGAACAGAAAAAACTGGAATATTATCAGAAAAAATATGAAAGCCGCTTAAATCCTCCCAAAGACCACATGGAGGATGGTGCAAACGCGCCTAAAGGCCCAAGGCGCGGCCATGGCCCAGGGCATGGGAGAGGGGGTATGGGGGGGCGGGAAGCCTAAGAATATGAAGGCTACTGTGGGAAGGCTGCTGGGCTATATTTCCCATGAAAAAGCAAAGTTAGCCATTGTCTGCCTTTGTGTGGTGGGCGGGACCATAGCCAACCTGGCAGGCTCTTATATGCTCCGCCCCATTATCAACGAACTCACACAAGGAGGCGGTGTATCGGCACTGTTTCAGGGAATCGTGGCCATGGCGTGTATTTACCTGATTGGGGTGGTGGCACAGTATTTGCAGCAGCGGATCATGGTGGGTATTTCCCAGAATGCTATTTTAAAGCTGCGGGGCGACCTCTTTGGCAAACTCCAGAAGCTTCCGGTGCGCTATTATGACACCAACAACCACGGGGATGTGATGAGCCGTTTTACCAACGATGTGGACGCAGTGGGGGAAATGCTTATCAGTACGGTAGTGCAGCTGATCTCCGGCAGTATCAATATTGTGGGGACTTTTTCCCTGATGCTCTATACCAATGTGTGGCTGACCCTGATCACTATTGTGATGATACCTGTTATGCTGAAAGCTGTGCAGGCAGTTGGGGGCAGGAGCCGGAAGTACTACCGCGCCCAGCAGGCGGCCATTGGCACTTTAAATGGATTTATTGAGGAGACAGTGACAGGGCAGAAGGTAGTGAAAGTATTTAACCATGAGGAGGAAGCCAGGGAAGAATTTGAGTTCCTGAATAAGGATCTTCGGGGGAAGCAGATCAGCGCCCAGTTTTTCGGCGGCATTATGGGGCCGGTGATGGGAAATTTAAGCCAGGTAAGCTATTCCCTTACTGCCTGTATCGGCGGCATCCTCTGTGTCCTTAGGGGCTTTGACCTGGGCGGGCTTACGGTGTTTGTAAACTATTCCAGGCAGTTCTCCCGGCCAATCAACGAGGTGGCAATGCAGGTGAACACCATTTTTTCCGCCCTGGCAGGGGCAGAGCGTGTATTTGCGGTGATGGACGCGGAGCCGGAAAAGGAGGATGCAAAGGATGCAGTGCGTATCGTGCCGGGGAGGGAAGTGCGGATAACCAAGGCGGAGGAAAAGCAGGCAATAGAGACAGGGGAGGAAAAGAGCTATTACCTTATCCCTAAAGGAAACGGCATTACCCAAATGGAAGGGTTTTCGGCAGGGGTGCTGAAGGAGGACTCCCAGTATTATTATAAGGAAGTAAAGGGGGCGGTGACCCTTACGGATGTGACCTTTGGCTATAACCCGGATAAGAGGATCCTGAAGGACATTTCCCTGTATGCCAAGCCGGGGCAGAAGATTGCCTTTGTAGGTTCTACCGGGGCGGGCAAGACTACCATTACCAATCTGATCAACAGGTTTTATGATATCGACGCAGGGAGCATTACAGTGGATAATATCCCCATTACGGAAATCGAGAGGGATTCCCTGCGGAAAAATATCGCCATGGTCTTGCAGGACACCCATCTCTTTACAGGGACAGTCCGGGAGAACATCCGTTACGGCAGGCTGGATGCCACCGACCAGGAAGTGGAACAGGCGGCAAGGACAGCCAGCGCCCATTCCTTTATCATGCGGCTGGAGCATGGCTATGATACTATGCTGGAAGGGGACGGTGCCAACTTGAGCCAGGGACAGCGGCAGCTGATCAATATCGCCAGGGCGGCGATCTCCAAAGCCCCTATCCTGATCCTGGACGAAGCCACCAGTTCTGTAGATACCAGGACGGAAAAGCATATTGAAAAGGGCATGGACCGGTTGATGGCATCCCGGACTACCCTGGTGATCGCCCACAGGCTCTCCACCGTGCGCAACGCCAACGCCATCATGGTGCTGGAAAACGGGGCCATCATTGAGCGGGGCGACCATGACGACCTGCTGGCACAGAAGGGACGGTATTACGAACTGTATACAGGGCTCACCGAATTGGCCTGACCTGAGCGCGAAACTAAGCTAACGGACGCCAGTACAGGCACCCAGAGAAACCCCGGGCTGCCTTGCAGACCGGATCTTCTCTGCCAGATAGGTGCTTGGGAAGGCGGGGGCGGAACTGGAAAACCAGCGGACGCCAGAACAAGCACCCAGAGAAACCCGGGCTGCTTTGCAGACAGGGTTTTCTCTGCTGGGTGAGTGCTTGGGAAGGCGGGAGCGGAACTGGAATAAAGAGGAGATTCATATATGAGGAAAGTATTGGTTGTAGTTGACATGCAGAATGATTTTATTGACGGCTCCCTTGGAACCGCGCAGGCTCAAAGGATCGTGGAAAATGTAGTGAAGAAGATCCAGGCTTACCAGGGGGAGCTGGTGATAGCCACCAGGGACACCCACGGAGAAAATTATCTGGAAACCTCTGAAGGAAAGCATCTGCCCGTCCCCCACTGTATCAGGGGAACCAAGGGGTGGGAGATCAGGGACGAGGTTGCCAAAGCCCTGGTGCAGGTGAAAGGGGAGATCATCGACAAGCCCACCTTTGGCTCCGAATTGCTGGCGGAGAAGCTGGCGCAGACAGCGGAGGAGGAAGAGCTGGAAATCGAACTGGTGGGGCTGTGCACAGACATCTGCGTGGTGTCCAATGGGCTGTTGCTGAAAGCCAAACTGCCGGAGGCAGTGATCAAGGTGGATGCTTCCTGCTGTGCGGGGGTTACGCCAGAGAGCCATAAGGCGGCACTGCTCACCATGAAAATGTGCCAGGTTGAGATCCAGGGAGATTGATGGACAGAGAATGCTGTATGGAATGGACAGCACAGACGGTGAAAGGAAGGATCCGTATGCGCAAGGATTGGGACAGCCGCCCTGTTCCAGGACTGGATTGGCACATTGGGCGCAGGCATTGCCTTAATGTATGCCGTTATGTCCCTGGAGATGGGCGCGGGCGGCCGCGGCTGGTTTGGTAAATGTTGCCGCCATGGCTAGGCTATGGAGGTAACCTTTGTTACAATAAGCCGGCTCGCGTAACGTGACGGCGTTTGTTTAACATAAGGGCAGTTCGCGGAGCGTGCTGCCCGTTGTTTTGTAAAAGGGGATCTGAAATAGGCATGGCAGGTATGGGCCTTAGCGGCCGCAGCCTGTAAGTTTCTCTACCGCCAGCGAAACGTCAGGCTGGAAGAAAATATCCTTCCCTTTATTGCTCTCATACATAAGGTCTTTTAAAGGTTTGCTGGTATAATTTGAAAAATCCCCGTATATGGCAAATCTTATGCCATAATTAATAAACTTCTGCATAATCTCTCCTGCCAGGCAGGTGCTTAAGATAAAGAAGTCTTCTGTGACAGCTTCCTTATTCAAAGCGATATTCATACAGCCTGTTTCATACTTCACTGTCATGGCCAGGTCTAAAGCGGAGGGAACGTCCGTGACCAATAGCTGGCTGCTGTAGACGACGGCAGCCTCCCTGTTATTTTTTCTTACTAATTCTGTTTTCATTTTCTGCCTCCTGTTATTCATATAAACTGCCAATCAAATGGTCAACCATAAAATCAAAGGTTGCCACATGCTTCTGTGGGAGAATATCCTTGTTTTTTACATTCATGGCCAAAGAGTAGATGACGGACAATGCCATCTCCTGGCTGGCCTTTAGTTTCAAATGCTGCCAGCGTAAAAACAGTTGTTGGCTCTTTTGTTCAGCAGCCCTGAGTTTGGCAGCCTGTGCATCAAGATAACCTGTTCATGAAAAGTGTGAAATCCCCACTGTCTGTATGGTATAAAAAGTTGTTTTTACAGTATTTGCGGTATTGCGGTAGATCAGCTTCAATGCCCGGCACTGCCTGTTTATCCCCTGGTTGCTCTATGATATGGGAAGATATTTCACAGAGCTGCTCCTGGAGGGGATATATGGCTTCGCACAAAAGGGCTTTCTTTGATTCAAAGAACAGATAAAAACCGCCCTGAGAGATACCTGCCTGCTGGCAGGCTTTAAGCGGGTTTTTCCGATGTTTTCTTTCGCCCTGGGGTAAAATTTTTGCCCTGGGATAGTTCTGCTGATTATGACTAAAAATACTGAACTGGTCATATGATATCAGCATTATATCTAAAAGTCAAGATAAATTTTGGTTAAATGAAGCCCAGAGGTCAGCCGGGAACTGGTAGGGAGGCTGGCCAACAATAGACAGCCGTTTATTCTGGTCTGTGTGGAGGATGGTGGGGAAGCGAGGTTTGAAGGGATTACAGAATAAGGCCCTTCTGGATTGATATGGGACTTTCCGGCTTCAATGCCTTATGGCTTAGAAAGGAAGGTCAGGTTTGGGCTTATTTACGATGGGTTTAAGGACTGGCTTTTTTTTTAAAACAAGCTGTAGGGATTGACAGGGCGGAAGAAATGGTTTATTATTAATAATAAGAAATGGGTTTTCACCGTACATCTTGCTACGGCTTGCTCGTTTCTTTTTTTTTT